>ERZ1031113.84-NODE-84-length-42741-cov-17.696598_pt1 | contig 42741 bp, 31 predicted proteins | sample MGYA00518225_ERZ1031113 | MGnify/ENA primary metagenome ERZ1031113 (study PRJEB33718, sample SAMN03159751) | human skin metagenome | collected 2014-05-20 | study: EMG produced TPA metagenomics assembly of the PRJNA266117 data set (Human skin bacterial metagenome...
GGCGTTGCGGTGGGTGTACCACCATTTCTGGTTGGGGCTGACCCATTTCGGTACTTGGCCTGCCGGTATAGCACTGCGGTAGGTGCGCTGTTTAAGCCAATCAGCAAAGGTGATGCGGGTGTGGTGGACTGCAGTAGTAAACCGTGCAGCATCTTCAAGGCTGTGTACCTGGGCGAGCATGTAGCCCAGTTTCCGGATTGCTTTATGGGCTGGGTGAATCGGGTTGCGGCTGATATCGGCGAAAGTGTTGCGCTGGACGTGAACAAGACATCGCTGGATTCTCACGTCGGGCCATTTAATGCGCAGTGCCTTGAGCGCTCCGCCTGCCCCGTCGGTGGTGACAACGAGTGGTTGAGCAATTTTGTCGAGCAGTTTCAGGTACTCATACGAGCTTTCGCGCAGGCACCAATGCCAGGCAATGACGTGTGTATTGGTGCAGGCTACCAGCAGGCATTTCTTGTGAAAGTAGGTGCCGTCGATAAAGACCTGGTCGTAAACACGATAGGGGTCAGTAGACGTGGGCACGGTGATAAACCACAAAAGCTTGAACCACCGGGTCAAAGTTCGTCTGGTTACCCCAAGGCGTTTAGCTAAATGGTCTGCGGATTCACCGGAAAGAATCCAGTCAATAAAGATTTTGAAGTGCCGAATCTCGCTGGCGCGTGCGCGGGGATTAATCGATGAAACGTTGCACTGAGGACACAGCCAGCGTTGGGTTCCTGCCGCGGTTTTGCCGTTCTTAACCAGTCCGTGGCCGCACATGTCACACGACGGCCGGTTCCTATTAGCCATAGGAATTGGCCTTACCGCACCAACAACAGTCCTCCTACCACAGACCTAGGACTATCCGGTGTTGATTTCATCGATCGGGCTGTTGGAACCGATTCAAAATCAAGATCACGGCATTATCCCAGGCTGCTCCGGGAATCCGTATCGATTTATCCACACGAAATGTCCCTTAAGCCGGGGCGGCCTAGGGTGGCGTTGAGGGTGTGTTTAAAAGCTTCTTCTAAAGGCTTAAAAACATTCACTATGCTGGCGATTTGTGTTGTTTACGCGTTTCGGGTTAATCTTTTCAAGGCTTCAACGAGAGCACAGCGGAGATTTTCCGTGACTCACAGAGGCTGTGCCCCCTTAGCTCAGTCGGCAGAGCGTTTCCATGGTAAGGAAAAGGTCGACAGTTCGATTCTGTCAGGGGGCTCCATTCATGTTTGGAGCAAGGAATTCCTCCAAGGTGAATATGGCGGTGTAGCTCAGTGGTAGAGCAAGCGACTCATAATCGCTGTGTCGCGAGTTCAATTCTCGCCATCGCTACCGGGAAGGAAAAGCGCCCGCGTTCAGGGCGCTTTTTTACTACCGACTCCCAGCCTTACACGGCAGGTGGTTTCCAACAGGGATCACCGTTCTGGTAGGGTTGTGCGTTGTCCCAAAAAGGGCACGCAAAGGGGCGTGGCGCAATTGGTAGCGCAACGGTCTCCAAAACCGTAGGTTGCAGGTTCGAGTCCTGTCGCCCCTGCCACATCACTTCAAGGAGGAAATCGCCGTGAGCGATGAAAAGCAGCCGAGCACCGGGGCAGCCCGCCCAACCGGCAAGCGTCAGCTCTCTGGCGCCGCGACCACCTCTACTGAGTCCTACACTGACAAGCGCGTCGTGCGCGTCGAGGATAACAAGGAAGAATCCGCTGGCGGTTCCGTAGCCTCCTTCCCGAGTGAGGTTGTCTCCGAGGTAAAGAAGGTTGTCTGGCCTACTGGTAAGGAAATGGTCCAGTACGTCCTCGTGACCTTCGCCTTCCTCATCGTGCTGACTGCACTCGTCTGGGGCGTTGACACGCTGACCGGCCTCGGAGTTGAAGCGGTCCTCGCGCCCAAGTAGAATCAACCACATACTTTCATCCCGCCGAATCCCACTAGGGGAACGGCGGGATACTTTTTGCCCTAGCCACCCCGGGTACCCTGGTGGTGACTAGACGGATTAATACACAGATGGAGCACACAATGAGCGACGAAACCACCGGCACTTCTCTTGAACAGGCCATGATCGATAACGTCCAGGACCAGGCCGCTGAGGCAGCATCGGCAGCGGAGGCTGCCGACGAGGCCCTAGATACGGCTGCCGCCGAGGGCTCCGAGGCCCCGGAGGCTGCTGAGGAACAGCAGGAGGAGCTTTCCGCCGAAGAGAAAGAAGCAGCCGAGAAGGAAGCCGCTACCAAGGCAGCTGAAGCAGCGCTGGGTGGCGGTGCTGACGACGGTGACGAGGAGGCGTCGGAAAGCGCAGCCCCTGGTGCTGACGCCGCCGCAGCAGAGGCTGAGTACAAGACTCGCCTGCGCGCCTTTACTCGTGAGCTGAAGAAGCAGCCCGGTCAGTGGTTCATCATTCAGTGCTACTCCGGCTACGAGAACAAGGTGAAGACCAACCTGGATATGCGCGCCCAGACGCTTGAGGTGGAGGATTCCATTTTCGAGGTCGTCGTGCCAGTCGAGCAGGTCCTGGAGAAGAAGGACGGCAAGAAGAAGGTGGTGAAGCGCAAGCTGCTGCCGGGCTACGTGCTCGTACGCATGGAGCTTAACGACGCTGCCTGGTCCGTCGTCCGCGATACCCCGGGTGTGACTTCCTTCGTGGGTAATGAGGGCAACGCTACTCCGGTGAAGATTCGCGACGTAGCCAAGTTCCTCATGCCGAACGACGCAACTGTTACCCCGGAGAGCTCGGCTGCCGACGCTGACGGCGAGCAGGTCGTTGCCATGCCAGAGAAGGAAGTGGCCAAGGCTTATGCACACGACTTCGAGGTGGGCGAGGCTGTCACCATCCTGTCCGGCCCGCTAGCCTCTGTTTCTGCCACCATTTCCGAAATTGATCCGGAGACCGGCAAGATGCAGGGTCTGGTATCTATCTTCGGCCGCGAGACCCCGGTGGAGCTGTCCCCGACGGAGATCGAGCGTATCTCCTAAAAAGCGATTTTGAGCTGGGCGCACGGTGTTCTAAACTTGAACGCCGTGCGCTTTTGCGCATGTTAAAACGTTCATCCTCCGGTGGCCCACAACGCGTGAGCATCCGGACGGGGTGCTGTTATTCATCGTGGCGGCACCTCGGTACCACAGGAAAGAGGTAATTCGATGGCTCCCAAGAAGAAGGTTACTGGCCTGATCAAGCTCCAGATCGAGGCAGGCGCTGCTAACCCGGCTCCGCCGGTTGGTCCGGCACTCGGTGCCCACGGCGTCAACATCATGGAGTTCTGCAAGGCTTACAACGCTGCGACCGAGTCCCAGCGCGGCAACGTTGTTCCGGTGGAAATCACCGTGTACGAGGACCGCTCCTTCGACTTCAAGCTGAAGACCCCGCCGGCTGCAAAGCTTCTGCTCAAGGCTGCTGGCATCAAGAAGGGCTCCGGCGTTCCGCACACCGACAAGGTTGGCTCCGTGACCTGGGATCAGTGCAAGGAGATTGCACAGACCAAGTTCGAGGACCTCAACGCTCGTGACATCGAGAACGGCGCCCGCATCATCGCTGGTACCGCTCGCTCCATGGGCATCACCGTTGACGGCATCCCGGCTAAGTAAAAATCGAATCTTTATCGAATCTTTAGTGCGCGGCACGTCGTGTGCCGCGCGTGGCAGGGCCAGCTTCGGCCCGCTATCACCACATCAATCCAAGAAAAGGAATTGCACTTATGAGCACCAAGTCCAAGGCATACAAGGCTGCCGCTGAGCTGGTAGACCGCTCCCGCCTGTACCGTCCGATCGAGGCCGCCAAGCTGGCCAAGGAGACCTCCTCCAAGAACTTCGACGCCACCGTTGACGTTGTCTTCCGCCTCGGCGTTGATCCGCGTAAGGCTGACCAGCTGGTTCGCGGTACCGTTTCCCTGCCGCACGGCACCGGTAAGGACGTCCGCGTGGCCGTCTTCGCTGAGGGCGACAAGGCTGAGGAAGCTAAGGCCGCTGGCGCCGACATTGTGGGCACCGAAGAGCTGATCGCTGCCATCAACGAGGGCAACATCGACTTCGACGTTGCTATCGCTACCCCGGATCAGATGGCCAAGGTTGGCCGCGTTGCCCGCGTTCTGGGCCCGCGTGGTCTCATGCCGAACCCGAAGACCGGCACCGTGACCGCTGACGTGACCAAGGCTGTTGCTGACGTCAAGGGCGGTAAGATTTCCTTCCGCGTTGACAAGGCTTCCAACCTGCACGCCATCATCGGCAAGGCTTCCTTCGACGCTGAGAAGCTGGCCGAGAACTACGGCGCGCTGTACGACGAGATCATCCGTCTGAAGCCGGCTTCCGCCAAGGGCGTCTACGCCAAGAAGGTCACCATCTCCACCACCTCTGGCCCTGGCATCCCGGTCGACGCTTCCGTGGAGAAGAACTACACCGAGTAAATCGGTCTAGCGCATCGCGCTAAATGACAAAGGGCTTCGAGCTTTATCCTCGGAGCCCTTTTCCTATGCCCTGCCAGTCCCGTGTAGATAGCGGCGGGGATTGTTAGGCGTCGATATCGTCTGGCTCCCAGCCCCGGCCGTCTGCGTCCAGGTAGACATTGCGTGCTAACGGAATCTGGTGGGAGGCAGATTCCAAAATATGCATGAAGTAGCCGGCGGTGTTGGGGATAGCGAGGGTATCGCCCACCGCAATGCCCTCGGGGAAGTCGAGTTCGCGGCGCAGGATGACTTCATCTTCGATGCAATAGGCACCCACCACGAACCCGGTGCGTGGTTCGCGGTCCACCGCACCGCGCTCTCCGGCAGTGGGGACGAGGAGTGGGTCGAGCAAGATATCATCCGCCGCGGTACGGCATTGGGTGCGGTTCATGGCGGCGCCGATGAGAGGTAGGCCGTCTGAGCGCTCTTTGAGGAAGCTGACCTCGGCGAGGATGATGCCGCAGCCATCGAGCAGGCTGCGTCCCGGCTCCAAGTGAAGAGAAATATTTCGCTCGTTCAAGGCACGGGCGGCGGGGCCAAACCTGGCCACCTCACCAGAAAGGAGTTGGTCTAACCACTGGCCGCGGGTGGGCGTCTGCCAGAAGGGGTAGGTATTTGAGAGCGGGTCGGATTTCCACGTAAAAGGCTCACCGGTGCCGGCGCGCTGGGCTGCGATGCGCTGCTGGTAATACCCCCATTGCTCGCGGGATTCGAGGTAGCTCATGGGAATACCGCCGCCGATATCGATGAAGGAAGCAGGCTGGCCAACTAAGCGCAGGTGCTCGATGAGGGCGATGGCCTCCGCGAGTGCGGTGCGGCGGTCCGATTCGCTATAACCATGCAGGTGTACGTGAACGCCGTCAGCGTGGATGGTTTCGGGCCAGGCATGGCTTTGCCATGCGTGAAGGAGCTCACCGAAGCGCGTCGGCGGAAGGTTATCCGGGTTGGGGGCAAGGCGCGGCGCGACGTGCGCGGTTTGGTTGAGGGCCTTGGCAAGGGCAGCGATGCGCTCGGCTTCCGCTCGCGAATCGCACGAAATGGTGACTCCGCGGTCGATAGCTAGGCGCAGCAACGCGTCGGTCTTAATAGCCGCGCTGAGGATAATCCGCTCGGGCGCGACTCCACGGTTGAGCACTTGGCGCAGCTCATTTTCACTGGCGACGTCCACGCCCAGGCCAGCCTCGCGGGCGGCGTCGACGAAGCACAAGGCTTTATTGGCCTTGCGAGCGAAAAATACCTGGGTGTCCACGCCATGAGAGGCGCCGGCATCGAGGAGCTCTTGGGTGTTGCGGCGCAGCGGTGCGGGGTTGAGCACATTAACGGGCGAGCCATACTCGGAGGTGAGGCGGGAGACTTGCTGTGGGTCAGCCACCAATTCTGACATCCATTCTTCCCACCGGGCGCGCAGCGCAACGGTGCCATGAACGGGTAACGGGGTGGTGTGGCGGGTCATGGGTTTACTACTTTCTCCGCCCAACGGGGGATGTCATCGTGCACGGAACGGTTCAACGAGTCATGGCCGGGAAGCTCAAGCTCATTCATGCGGCCGATTTCCACGACGCCGGGGACATCGTGGAAAGGGGAGGGGGTGGCTTGGGGAGCTACGGTGGCGTCGATAAGCAGGTCAATGTCACCTTGTGTGCGCCATAGGTCAACCTGGTCCGGGGCTACGAGGTAGCGGGTATCTACCACGCCTGTGCGGATGAGCTCGAGCAGGCGCCGCGCGGTGACTGGGGGTGGGCCAAAGGCCACGCGCTCGAGAGTGCGCGAGAGCTCACGGAATCCGGGCATGGGTCCATGAGCCTTGTGCCAGTCCACGCATTCTTGAAAGAGCCCCCGAAACGCCGCGCCCACAGCCGCCGCTGGGGTAAGGGGCCCTGTGCCCTCCGCGGCGTGGAGGGAGGCGTCCAGCTCCGCGACGGCATCGCCGGAAAAGTCGTGGCCGTCGAGCACTGCAGCGAGGTCCCCGGTGGAAAACTCACCCATCGATCCGGCGGCCGCTAGGAGGACGTCGCGCAATTCATCGGCATCTATCACGTCAGCACAGGCGCGCCTCACGTCGTCCGGAATCTCAGGCTGGGGCGCACTCGGAGCGGGCTTGACCTCCATGAAACGCCCGCTGCGGCTCACCGGGAAGATTACCTCGGCGGTATCGCCATACAATAGGCAGACATCGATGAAGCTCAAGGCAGCACCGCGCACCCCAATCCGTCGCGGGGCACTGGGCAAATCGGCGCCGAAGTAGAGTCCGGTGACCGGAACGCGGGAAGGCTCGTGGACTAAGGCACCGGGGTGGAAGTGATCGTGGCCGGTGCAGACGAGGACTTCGTCGAAGGGCGAGCCTTCGACGATGAACCCGCCGTCAGCGGCAGACACCGAACGCACACGCTGGGGTAGGTGTCGAATGCGCACGTGCTGCGGGGCGCGGTGCAGGGCAGCAGCCCACGTATCGGCCAGGAATTGCCCCACCTGCGCGCGTGGCGGGAAGGCATCGGTGGTGGATTTCCCGCGGCGGGTACGCCAAGCGTTGAAACTATCGTGTGCGGTGGTGACGATGGCGCAATTGACGTTAAGGCGCCATTGCGGCGGCTGCTGCGGGCGATACACCGCGCCGGCGCCGGCGGGATAGGGATCAAAGACGGTGATATCCAGGGGGATGCGGGCGCGCTCGATGAGCTCTTCTACGGCCCACAGCCCGCGTGGGCCGCCGCCGATGATGGCGATGCGGCGGGAAGGCTCCTGCGGACTCACTCTGAATCCCCTTCGACGCGCGCGGCGAGCTCGGGAGGAGAGATATCGAAGTGCTCGCAGACCCAGGAATCGTTGTAGATGGTATCGAGGTAAGGCTGGCCACCGTCGTGGAGTACGGCCACGACCTCCGCACCGGACGGAAGGGTAGGCGCGAGACGCTGGAATGCCGCGATGACCGCGCCGCCGGAGGCCCCAGGCAGAAGGCCTTCGGCCTGGGCGAGGCGACGGGCTGCCACAATGGCATCCAGATCAGGCACACGCTCTACTGAGGACGGCGAGAATTTGGTGGATAGATCGGTGATAATGCCAGCACCATAGCCCGGCAGCATGCGGGTGCCGCGCTGGCCCCCAAACAGCACGGAGCCTTCGGCATCGACACCGATGGTCTCCGTATCGGCGCCAAGCTCAGTGAGCTTGCGCACGCAGCCGCCGAGAGTGCCGGTGGTGCTCATAGCGACGAGCAAGTGGGTGGGCGCCTGTCCGAGCTGGTCCACGATTTCCGTCATTGTGCCTTCGGCGTGGGCGTAAAAGGCGGCCTCGTTGGAGTACTGGTTGAGATTGAAAGAATCGGGGATCTCTTCTAGAAGCTCGGCCACGCGGGTGCGGCGAGCGGTGAGCCAATCGCCGGTTTCCGGGTCCGGGTGATCCAGCAATTCTACGTGGGCGCCGTAGGCCCGCATCGTGGCCACGGTGGAGGAATTGACGCGCGGATCGACCACGCAGTGGAATTTCATACCCGCAAGGAGGGCCTGGCGGGCCAGCGCCATGCCGAGGTTGCCCGAGGAGGACTCCACAAGTGTGGATCCGGGGCCTATGTCGCCGGCGTCAAGCGCGGCTTGGATGAGTGCGCGTGCCGTGCGGTCCTTGGCGGATCCGCCCAGGTTGAATTGCTCTAGCTTGAGGTAGAGGTGCACATCGGTACGGGGATTAATGGCGTCCACGCGCATCAGCGGAGTATGGCCAATAGGTGGTTGGGCTTGAGAATGAATCCGTGGGCTCATCATTAGCCCCATGGTAGACCTCTGCCTGCGGCTTTTGTTGCCGGCTTAGTCTTTAGATCTCCGCATAGGCATCGAGGGCAGCTTGGCGCGATTCCTTGAGATCTCCAATTGGCGGCGCGGACAAGGCGGGTGCCCAGCGGCGCACATAGTCGCCGTCGGGATCAAAGCGCTTGGCCTGCGTTTCGGGGTTGAAGATGCGAAAGAAGGGCGCGGCATCATCGCCGTAGCCGGCAACCCACTGTCAATTAAAGGGGTTGCAGGCGGCATCGGCATCCACCAAGGTGTCCCAAAACCATTCCTCGCATAAGTGCCAGTGAATGCCCAGGTTCTTCGGGAGGAACGAGCCCACCATCATGCGCACGCGGTTGTGCATATCAATGTTAACGGCATCAAGGCGCCCGCTCGCTTGCGGGCGGGAGTCTTTTCCCGTTCCTAGTGCTGGATTTGTGCAGGGTAATGACACCTTTCTCACTAACAGGCAATTGGCAGGTTGGTGGTATGGCATTACAAGGAACCTGCCGCATAATAATCTTGTGCGTTTGAGAGAGGCGCATGAGAGATAGAGAGAACACCCTGAGTCTTGCAGGGCGGGCGGCGTGAGAAACCGCCTGATAGACAAGACCCCTTGCAACGCGGGTCCCGGATTTTCCTGGGGCCCGCGTTGTGCTGTGCGCTGCGTCCCCCACCCACCACCGCAGCTAGGTGATTAAGGATCAAAATGTGTGTCTTAGTCCGTAGCTCAGGGGGTGAAGCTTGGGGTGCAGGCGAAGACGGGGACTATAGGGCCAAACTAAAGACACCATTTGGGGCGCTGAATCAAGAAAAGACCAGGTAAAAGCATGCAAGGTTTGGCATAAGGTGCCAATGCTTTGGTCCTTCTTCTTCCTTCCAAGTAGCACCGGCTCCGTAGCGTCCTTCATGTCACTGAAGCATACGGGTCCACCTTAAAGTGGAACGATTGCTTTCCTGTTGTGACGCGTGCAGAGGGGGTTAAGGCCGCGGCTTTCCTTGAATCCAGTAGACGGACCAGATGACGTCCTCGCGCGGCACACCCCAGTCGTGCACAGCTATGGCGCGCACTGCTTTGGCGAGGTCCCCTTCGCCGGATACCCATACCGAATCGGGTGCAGTATCCGGGGTGAAACGAGAGTCAAGGAGCTGTCTGGCGCGCGCAATGTGCTCCTCGTGCGGAGCGGAAATCATAGTGAGCGAGCGAACCTTGCCGCTCCACGTTTCCTCAAATCCATCCTCAATTTCGTCGTCGCTTGCGATCAGAGCAACGACGTCGACGCCGCCCAAGGCGTCCGGTGACAAAGCTTCGTAATGTTCCAGGATGTGCCACAGCGCCGGAAGAGCGGAGGCGTCTGCGAGTAGCAGTTGTGACTTCCTAGGTTCTTGCCACCGTGCTTGTCCCGTATATATTCCTGCGGTATCCCCAGGTTGTGCCTTGCGGATCCAGTGCGTGCCCGGGCCATTATCGCCATGGGTTACCACGTCGACGTCGATAGTGTGGGCGTCATGATTGAGCCTGCGAATCGTGTACCACCGCAATGCTGGGCGAATCTTGGCGGGCAATCCCGTGACGGCGGCGCGAACACTGGAATCTTCAACCGGAAATGGCGAAAACTCCTGCCCGTCTTGGGGCATGAGGAGCCCAAAGTATTCGTCAGGCCCGGCTAAGGGGTAGGAACCAAACGCTGGTGAGTGAAAAGTTAGTCGGTGTAGCCGTGGCTTGAGGCGGGTGTTTCCGGTGAGGGTAACGGGTAGTAGGCGGTGATGTGTCAAGGGGTGTGTTCCTAGGTAGGAGGGAGATTTGAAACCATCATAAAGTACAGGTTAGGCTATCCTCAAATAAATTAGGCGGTGCGTATGCTCACGTGCCCGTTCGCAGTGAAGGAAAGGTTTATTCTATGATTGCCATCAACCGGCGCGCGAAAGCCGTGCTTGCGATTGTCTCGGCGGTAGCGATTGCTCTGACGGGCTGCTCACGTGGAAGCGGCGATGACAGCGCGGGCGTGGCCGGCGCAGACGAGCCCAGGGTTGCAAGCCTTGGGCTGGGAGATGCCGATACCGTGCTGGCACTCGGACTTACTCCCGTTGCTGTGGCCCCTTGGGGTGCGAAAGGGGATGGTGATCCCTCCGGAGTTGGCCCATGGGCGAAGGAGCTTTTGGGAGATGCCCAGCCCGAGGTGATCTATAACACCGCCTCCGGTTTCACGGCCGAGGTTCTAGAGCAGGTCACTGCCTCGGACCCCACACAGATCATCGCCGTGAACCAGGCAGTGGACCAGGAGGCAAAGAAATCCCTCGAGGATATCGCTCCGCTGACCGTGAAGCCCGAAGGTTTCGAGGACTGGCAGATCCCCTGGGATGAGCAAGTTAAGACCATCGCCGCTGCCGTGGATAAGGAAGAGGAGGGGGAGAAGCTCATTGACCAAGCAGAGGGCGCCTTTGAGCAGTTCAAGGACTCCCACCCGGAGCTGCAGGGCAAGCGAGCAGCCATCCTCATGCCCTATGGCGGGAAGCTGGGCCTCTACACGGCAGAAGACGGCCGTGGCCAGTTCATTGAAGACCTCGGCTTTGAGATCCCGCAGGAGCTGCAGGGTGATGGCTCCAGCTTCTTCGTGGACTATGCACCGGAAAACTACTCCCAGCTCAACAACGTGGACTACCTGTTCGTTGTGGATTACAACGGTGCGGCCGATGAACTGAAGAAGGATTCCACGTTCCAAGGCCTGGACGTGGCCAAGGACGGTCGCGTTCGTTACCTAGACACCGACACTGGCAATGCGATGAGCATGCCGAACCCGCTGACTATTCCGTGGGCCGTCGACAAATTCGAAGAGAAACTATAAGTGCTTGCACTATCGAGGAAGGCTGGCGCTATCCACGGCGTTGCGGGGACGCAACGCGGAGGCAAGGCAGCCGCACTGGACTCGCGGGGGAGAAGCCTCGCACTGCTCACCACGGCACTGGTTGTGTCGACCCTTCTCCTTCTCCTGTGCTCACTGGTGGTGGGATCTAGGGCTATCCCGTTGTCTGATCTGTTTGTTGCCCTCCTTCACGGGGGCGAAGCAGATATCGAGAACATCGTGTGGGATCTGCGCATCCCACGCACGTTCTTGGCCTACTTCGCGGGAGCGGCCATCGCGGTATCCGGTGTTATCGCACAGTCTTGGACTAGAAACCCCTTGGCCGATCCGGGCTTCATCGGTATCACTGCGGGTGCCTCCTTCCTTGTTGCCCTCGGGACGGCGCTAGGTGTCGCCACCTCAACCGGGATGCGGACCGCGCTCGCCCTTGTAGGCGCCGGCCTGGCCACGGCATTAGTGCTGGGTGTATCTCGGCGGTTTCAGGATCCCTTGACGCTGGTCTTGGTCGGCGCAGGAGTTGCTGCTGCCTTGAGTTCTGGCGCCATGCTGATCGGCCTGTACTCCACGGATGTCCTCGACAGTATGCGTCGGTGGACCATCGGCTCCACGTTTGGGCGCGGCCCTGAAGATGTCGCCATCGCGGGTATCGGATTGCTCGTCGGGCTTATCATTGCCGCACGTGTGGCACGCCCGCTCGATCTTTTGGCAATGGGGGAGGAATCCTCGGTTGCCTTGGGTGGCTCACCCTCGCTAACGCGGCGCGGTGCGGCCTTGAGCATCGTTATCTTAGCGGGCTGCGCTACCGCAGCGACGGGACCTGTTGCCTTCGTCGGATTTGCCATTCCGCATCTGTTGCGCCGGCTTACGGGGCCAGAAGTCGCCGCAATGATCGCTCCTGCCGCATTACTCGGTGGTTGCTCCGTACTCGCTGCGGATATTCTCGGCCGCCTCATCGCGGGCCCTTCAGAGTTGGAGATGTCCATCGTTGTGGCCTTTGTCGGCGCACCATTTCTCATCTGGGCCGTGCACCGAGGGGAGTACAAACTATGAGTGGGCGGGTGAAGGGGGACGTCGTCAAGCATCTGCGTTCCCAAGAGCGGCAACGCCGGACATGGATATGGGCAGCCACCTGCTTCTTTGTTCTGGTCGCGGCAAGCTCCTATGTCCTCCTGCTGGGGCAGGGCCCAGTGGACTTGAGTCCGGGGCAGGTTCTCGAGATTCTCAACGGCGGGGGAAGCCGAAGTGAGATTCGCGTTGTCTGGGACCTGCGCATGCCCGTAGCGCTAGCGACCCTCATCGTGGGTGCCGCGCTCGGACTGGCGGGGTCGTGGACACAGTCGATGTCGCGCAATCCGCTGGCTTCGCCGGACATCCTTGGCGTGACTGGTGGCGCGTCCGTCATGGTGGTCCTCGGAACGGTGCTCTCCCGGCCCCTCCTCGCTGAGGGGCTCTCCATGTTCTGGTGGCGGGCGGGACTTGCGCTGCTGGGCGCGGTGCTAGCAGCCATCCTGCTCGTGGCACTTGGGGGAATCGGTACGAGCAACCGCATCGTCATCGTCGGAATCGCGCTGTCACTTCTGTTCCAAGCCCTCGTGGCATATCTGTTGCGCGCTGCCCAGCTCCTCCGTGCGGCGCAGTCCCAGCTCTGGTTGGCGGGAACCACAGGGTTTGTACGGATGGATGTCATCATTCCTCTGCTCGTGGGGTTGGCACCATTCGTAGTTCTCGGCGTGTGGTGTGCTCGGGAGCTGCCGCTCCTGGCACACGATGATCTCTCGGCCCTTTCCCTCGGGGTCAACATCACGCGCACACGCGCTCTCCTGTTGGTTGCGGCTACGGGCATTTGCGCGGTGACCGTTTCCGTGGCTGGGCCTATCGGCTTCATTGCGCTTCTGGCCCCGCATGTGGGGCGCATTGTTGCCCGGACGCCCACGCCTGTGCCGCTGGTCTCCTGCACTGCCGGCGCTGCCTTGTTGAGTGTGTGCGCTGTCATTGCTGGAATGCTTCCGATGGACGCTCCAGTGGGCGCGGTGTCTTCCATTATTGGAGGGTGCGCCCTGGTCATCTTGGTGTGGAATGCCGCACGGCGGAGAGGATAAAAGCTTGTGAGTGTTAGAGAAATTACGGCTACCGGCATTTATGCCGGTTATAAGGACGGGGAAGACATCCTGTCCGGCGTTGACGTGGTGGCCCGACCGGGCGAAATCACCACGCTCATTGGGCCTAACGGCTGCGGAAAGTCCACGTTGCTGAAGACCTTGTCTAAGATTCTTCGCCCGCGGCAGGGACGTGTGCATATCGGCGAGATGGACGTGCACGCCATGAGCGCGAAGGAAGCAGCTACCCACGTGGCCCTTCTCCCGCAGCAGCCGACGGCGCCGGACGGGCTGCGGGTGGGCGAACTCGTCGCGCGTGGGCGCTACCCGCACCTGGGCCGCGGTAGGGGCCTGTCCGCGGAGGACCGCGACATCATCGCGCAGGCCTGCGTGGAGACTGGTATTACTGACTTCATCGATCGGGATATCGCGGCGCTTTCGGGTGGGCAACGCCAGCGGGTATGGCTCGCGCTTGCCTTGGCTCAGGACACGCCAGTGCTGCTTCTCGACGAACCCACCACATTCCTCGATCCAGCCCACGCCATGAGCGTTCTGGAACTTGTGCGCACACAAGCCGATGCTGGCAAGACTGTCGTCGTCGTGCTGCACGATCTCATGTTGGCCGGCCAGTACTCCGACACCATGGTGGTCATGAACAACGGCGAGGTCATCGCGCAGGGAAGTCCCCGGCAGGCGTTGACGAAAGAAGTCCTGGCGGCCGCCTATGGTATCGACGTCGATATCTGGGATGACCCGCGAAGCGACGCCCCCGTCATCGTTCCGCGCGGGGTGCTCAGGGACTAAGAATTCTCGTTGGGTGAAACAGGCAGAAGGAAGCCCCGAGAGCCGCGATTTGGAGTTGGCTAGCGTGGCTTGTATAGTTCCTAGCGAAGTTTGAACGGCCTGAAAGGTCGAGTCAAAGTTCACCGAAGACCGTCGGTCATCCGGGAGTCCGGATCGAAGGTTCCTCATCCTAGAGGACGGCCCACGCAGGAGACACTTTGCGATTAATCGCGGCATTCTCTTATGCCGCGCGCCCTGTGCTCTTGCACGGGGCTTTTGTTATTTCGGTTGTTTTCTACGGCAATCGGAGTAGGGAAGGCCCCGGCGGAAAACACAAGAGATGTTTCGAAAGGAGGCGAAGTAGAAAATGGCAAACCCGAAGAACACCGCAGACCTGGCAAAGCTGAAGGAGAAGCTCGATGGTGCTAACTCCATCGTGCTGACCGAGTACCGTGGTCTGACCGTGGGTCAGCTCCAGGAGCTGCGTAACAACCTCGGCTTTGACGTTGAGTACTCCGTCGCCAAGAACACCCTCTTCAAGATCGCTGCCAACGAAGCTGGCATCGAGGGTCTTGACGAGCACCTGACTGGCCCGACCGCTATCGCGTTCATCAAGGGCGAGGCAGTGGATGCCGCTAAGGTCATCAAGAAGTTTGCTGATGACAACAAGGCATTCGTCGTCAAGGGTGGCTACATGGACGGCAACATCCTGTCTGCCGACCAGGTTGCAGCCATCGCTGAGCTGGACAACCGCGAGACCACTCTCGCCAAGCTGGCTGGCGCCATGAAGGGTTCTATGGCAAAGGCTGCTGCCGTATTCAATGCTCCTGCTACCAAGATGGTCCGCACCGCTGCGGCCCTGCAGGACAAGAAGGCTGCAGAAGCTTAAGACGCCGGCATACGGCGCACAACTTAAACACACACACTTATCTGGCCGCCTAGCGCGGCCAGGCACAATGAGAAAGGATGCCAATCATGGCTAAGCTCACCAAGGACGAGCTCATTGAAGCTTTCAAGGAAATGACCCTCATCGAGCTCTCCGAGTTCGTTAAGGAATTCGAGGAGGTCTTCGACGTTGAGGCCGCTGCTCCGGTTGCTGCTGTTGCTGCTGGTGCCCCGGCTGCCGGCGGTGCCGCTGAGGAAGAGAAGACCGAGTTCGACGTCGTTCTGACCGACGCTGGCGCTAAGAAGATCGGCGTTATTAAGGCTGTTCGCGAGATCGTCTCCGGCCTGGGCCTGAAGGAAGCCAAGGAAATGGTTGAGGGTGCTCCGAAGGCTATCCTCGAGGGCGCTTCCAAGGATGACGCTGAGGCTGCCAAGGCTAAGCTCGAAGAGGCTGGCGCTTCCGTCGAGCTCAAGTAATTCACCTGAATTACTCAGCTTTCCCGCGCAGCACATTCGCTGCGCACCAACAACCCCGTTCCGCATGTGCGCGGTGCGGGGTTGTTCCCGTTTTAATGAATGTGGGCTGTAGAATGAGCCACCATGCTGCCCAAGTCCCGCATCTTCTCCGTCCTCCTGCTCGGCCTCGGCGTTGCGCTGATCGCGGCTGGCCTGGCGGCGTCGAGCTTCTTGAGCTTTAGCCCGCGCCTGCCGCTGGATATCAAGGACACGACGTGGACGATGCAGGATGAGAACGCCACCGCGCAGGAGCTGTCCGCAGAGGGTGTTACGCAGTACGAGGGGCCGATGACCTATCAGCTCAACCTGGACATTCAGGACCCAGCGGACAAGGAGACGGCAACACTGCGGGTGGGCGAGTCCGCCATCCGCGGCGGCACGGGCAACGTGGAGGACCTAAGCTTTGCACGCGTGTGGAATTATCCCGTCGATCGCCTCAGTGGTGAGGCCACGGGCCCGGCAGCACTCTCCCACACTATGGGCTCGCCCACCGCGGAGGTACCCGTTGAGGGCTATTGGCTGAAACTGCCGGCTGACGCCGAGCAGACCACCTACCCGGTCTTCGATCCGGTGCTGCGCAAGGCGGCCGACGCCGTCTTCGAGGAATCCCTCGACATCGACGGCCGCACGGTCTACCGCTACCACCAGGAGATTGAGCCCACCAACGTGGCTACCCTCTATGCCGGTAGCACGACGACCACGCTGAGCAATGAGGATGGCTCCACCGAGCAGGGCTACCTCTTCCACGCCGCAACACGGGACCTCTTTGTGGACCAGGCCACCGGCCTGGTCGTGGGTATGGACGTCGATATCAAGGACTACTGGGCCGACCGCGAGGGCAACGAACGTGAGGTGCAGTTCGCGTTTCAGGGTGCAACTGATGAGGAGTCCCGCGCGGAGCTCCTTCAGCAGGCCGGGCGCTTCCCACGCAGTGCTGTGGGGCAGTGGGTGCGCTGGGGTGGCATCGGTATCGGCGCACTTCTGGCCCTGTTGGGGGCGCTGGGTGCTTTCCGACGTCCCGCACAGCGCCACGCGCGCTAACCTTCCGGACGCGCGAATCGGTGTAGCGACACGCCAGAAAGGTGTTTCGCCTTTACAAGGCCGTCATTATGCTATAGGCTAATTCGTTGCGCTGGAATCTGGATCTTTAGTGCACATTTAGCCTTTCGAGCGGTGATGGCAAAACCGACTTGACAAGGTGATTTTGTGCATTCTAAACCCAGTCACTCCACAGCAGACCGAATGCTAAATCTACCAGCGGTTTTGCACCTCACCGGCCAGGGTGGGGAGGCAATCCGCCAGAGGTACTGGAAGGACCCATCTTGGCAGTCTCCCGCCAGACCAAGTCAGTGGCCAACATCCCTGGAGCCCCGAAGCGATACTCCTTCGCTAAAATCAGCGAGCCCATCGCTGTCCCGGGCCTCCTTGATCTACAACTCGATTCTTACGCGTGGCTCATCGGTACCCCCGAGTGGCGCGAACGCGAGCAGGCAGAGCGCGGCGAAAACGCACGCGTGACGAGCGGCCTTGAGGATATCCTCGAGGAGCTTTCTCCGATCCAGGATTACTCGGGCAACATGTCCCTGTCCCTGTCGGAGCCTCGCTTCGAGCCGGTGAAGAACACCGTGGACGAGTGTAAAGAGAAGGACATCAACTACTCGGCGCCACTGTACGTCACCGCAGAATTTATTAATAACGATACCCAGGAGATTAAGTCCCAGACCGTCTTCATCGGCGATTTTCCGATGATGACCGATAAGGGCACCTTCATCGTCAACGGCACCGAGCGCGTTATTGTCTCGCAGCTCGTGCGTTCCCCGGGTGTCTACTTCGACCAGACTATCGACAAGTCCACCGAGCGTCCGCTGCACTCCGTGAAGGTTATTCCTTCCCGCGGTGCGTGGCTCGAGTTTGACGTCGATAAGCGCGACACCGTCGGCGTTCGTATCGACCGCAAGCGCCGCCAACCGGTGACGGTTCTGCTCAAGGCCCTGGGGTGGACCGAGGAGCAGATTAAGGAGCGCTTCGGCTTCTCCGAGCTGATGATGTCCACCCTCGAGTCCGATGGCGTGGCCAACACCGACGAGGCTCTCCTGGAGATCTACCGTAAGCAGCGCCCGGGCGAGCAGCCCACGCGTGACCTTGCGCAGGCACTGCTGGATAACTCCTTCTTCCGCGCCAAGCGCTACGACCTGGCCAAGGTGGGCCGCTACAAGGTCAACCGCAAGCTCGGCCTGGGCGGGGACCACGATGGTCTGATGACCCTGACCGAGGAAGACATCGCCGTCACCCTCGAGTACCTCGTGCGCCTGCACGCAGGTGAGCGTGAGATGAAGGCCCCGAACGGTGAGATGATCTCTATCCACACCGACGATATCGACCACTTCGGTAACCGTCGTCTCCGCACCGTGGGCGAGCTCATCCAGAACCAGGTCCGCGTGGGCCTGTCCCGCATGGAGCGCGTTGTCCGCGAGCGCATGACTACTCAGGATGCAGAGTCGATTACCCCGACCTCCCTGATTAACGTCCGTCCGGTTTCTGCTGCCATTCGCGAGTTCTTCGGTACCTCCCAGCTCTCGCAGTTCATGGACCAGAACAACTCCCTGTCTGGCCTGACCCACAAGCGCCGCCTGTCCGCGCTGGGCCCGGGCGGTCTGTCCCGTGAGCGCGCCGGCATTGAGGTGCGAGACGTCCACGCTTCGCACTACGGCCGTATGTGCCCGATTGAGACCCCTGAGGGTCCGAACATTGGTCTGATCGGTTCGCTGGCTTCCTACGCTCGCGTCAACGCCTTCGGCTTCATCGAGACCCCGTACCGCAAGGTTGTGGACGGCAAGGTCACTGACCAGGTGGAGTACCTCACCGCTGATGAAGAGGATCGCTACGCTATCGCCCAGGCTGAGGTAGAGAAGGATGCCGACGGCACCCTGACTGCCGACCGTATCGAGGTCCGCCTCAAGGACGGCGATATCGGCGTGACCGACGCCTCCGGTGTCGACTACGTTGACGTCTCCCCGCGTCAGATGGTTTCCGTGGCAACCGCCATGATTCCGTTCCTCGAGCACGACGATGCTAACCGTGCCCTCATGGGCGCGAACATGCAGCGTCAGGCCGTGCCGCTGGTGCGCTCCGAGGCACCGTACGTGGGCACCGGTATGGAGCAGCGCGCTGCTTACGACGCCGGTGACCTCATCATCACCCCGAAGGCGGGCGTGGTGGAGAACGTCACCGCGGACCTCATCACCATCATGGATGACGAGGGACAGCGTGATACCTACATGCTGCGCAAGTTCGAGCGCACCAACCAGAACACCAACTACAACCAGACCCCGCTGGTGTCCCTGGGTGACCGCGTGGAGGCGGGCCAGGTGCTTGCCGACGGCCCCGGTACCCACAACGGTGAGATGTCCCTCGGCCGCAACCTGCTGGTTGCCTTTATGCCGTGGGAAGGCCACAACTACGAGGACGCCATCATCCTCAACCAGCGGATCGTGGAGGAAGACATCCTCACCTCGATCCACATCGAGGAACACGAGATTGATGCTCGCGATACCAAGCTGGGCCCAGAGGAGATTACCCGCGAGATCCCGAACGTCTCCGATGACGTTCTGCGTGACCTCGACGAGCGCGGCATCGTCCGCATTGGTGCCGACGTCCGCGCCGGCGACATCCTGGTGGGTAAGGTCACCCCGAAGGGTGAGACCGAGCTGACCCCGGAGGAGCGCCTGCTGCGTGCCATCTTCGGCGAGAAGGCTCGCGAGGTGCGCGATACCTCCATGAAGGTGCCGCACGGTGAGACCGGTAAGGTCATCGGCGTGTCCCGCTTCTCCCGCGAGGATGACGACGACCTGGCCCCGGGCGTCAACGAGATGATCCGCGTCTACGTGGCTCAGAAGCGCAAGATCCAGGACGGCGATAAGCTCGCCGGCCGCCACGGCAACAAGGGTGTTGTGGGTAAGATTCTGCCGCCGGAAGATATGCCGTTCATGGAGGATGGCACCCCGGTCGACATCATCCTCAACACCCACGGTGTGCCGCGTCGTATGAACATCGGCCAGGTTCTCGAGGTTCACCTCGGCTGGCTGGCGCACGCTGGTTGGAAGATCGACACCGAGGATCCGGCCAACGCCGACCTGCTGAAGAAGCTGCCGGAAGAGCTGTACGACGTCCCGCCGGAGTCGCTTACCGCCACCCCGGTCTTCGACGGCGCTACCAACGAAGAGATCTCCCGCCTGCTGGCTTCCTCCAAGCCGAACCGCGATGGTGACGTTATGGTGGATGAGCACGGTAAGGCCCGCCTCTTCGACGGCCGCTCCGGCGAGCCGTACATGTACCCGGTGTCCGTCGGCTACATGTACATGCTTAAGCTGCACCACTTGGTTGACGAGAAGATTCACGCTCGTTCCACCGGCCCGTACTCCATGATTACCCAGCAGCCGTTGGGTGGTAAGGCACAGTTCGGTGGCCAGCGCTTCGGTGAGATGGAGGTGTGGGCAATGCAGGCATACGGCGCTGCCTACACCCTGCAGGAGCTCCTGACCATCAAGTCCGATGACGTCGTCGGCCGTGTCAAGGTCTACGAAGCAATCGTTAAGGGCGATAACATCCCGGATCCGGGTATCCCGGAGTCCTTCAAGGTCCTCCTCAAGGAGCTGCAGTCCCTGTGTCTCAACGTGGAAGTTCTTTCCACCGACGGCACCCCGATGGAACTGTCCGGCTCTGATGACGACGAGTTGGATGGCGCACCGTCCTTGGGCATTAACTTGTCCCGCGACGAGCGCTCCGACGCTGACATCGCCTAATAGCTGCCTAGTTGCTGTCTAGTTGCTTGGTCCGCCCCACAGGGGCGGGCATAGAAAATTACTAACTCTTAAAAGCCATCAACTTCCCCCGCCACGGGGGATGAAAGGGAGACATTACGTGTTTGACGTAAATCTCTTCGACGAGCTCCGTATCGGTCTGGCCACCGCCGATGACATCCGCCGCTGGTCCAAGGGCGAAGTCAAGAAGCCCGAGACCATTAACTACCGAACCCTCAAGCCGGAGAAGGACGGCCTCTTCTGTGAGCGCATCTTCGGCCCTACCCGCGACTGGGAGTGCTCCTGCGGTAAGTACAAGCGTGTCCGCTACAAGGGCATCATCTGTGAGCGCTGCGGCGTCGAGGTGACCAAGTCCAAAGTGCGTCGTGAGCGCATGGGCCACATTGAGCTGGCCGCGCCGGTTACCCACATCTGGTACTTCAAGGGCGTTCCTTCCCGCCTGGGCTACCTGCTGGACCTGGCTCCGAAGGACCTTGAGCGCATCATCTACTTCGCTGCCAACATCATCACCTCTGTGGACGAGGAAGCTCGCCACAATGACCAGTCCACTCTGGAAGCAGAAATGCTGCTGGAGAAGAAGGACGTGGAGGATGACGTCGAGGCAGAGATCGCTGAGCGCGCTGCCAAGCTTGAGCAGGATCTGGCCGAGCTGGAAGCCGCCGGCGCTAAGGCTGACGCGCGCCGCAAGGTCCAGAACGCTGCCGACAAGGAGATGCAGCACATCCGCGAGCGCGGTGAGCGCGAGGTACAGCGCCTCGACGAAATCTGGAACACCTTCATCAAGCTGGCTCCGAAGCAGATGATCATCGATGAGACCATCTACGAAGAGCTCGTTGACCGCTACGAGGATTACTTCACCGGCGGCATGGGTGCGGAGGCTATCCAGACCCTCATCCGCAACTTCGACCTCGAGGCTGAGGCTGAGGTTCTCAAGGAGATCATCAACAACGGCAAGGGCCAGAAGAAGATGCGTGCCCTCAAGCGCCTCAAGGTCGTCGCGGCCTTCCTGCGCTCGGGCAACGACCCAGCCGGTATGGTGCTCGACGCTATCCCGGTCATCCCGCCGGAGCTGCGCCCGATGGTGCAGCTGGACGGTGGCCGCTTCGCCACCTCCGACCTCAATGACCTCTACCGTCGCGTGATCAACCGCAACAACCGCCTCAAGCGCATGATCGACCTCGGCGCGCCTGAGATCATCGTGAACAACGAGAAGCGCATGCTGCAGGAGTCCGTCGATGCGCTGTTCGACAACGGCCGCCGCGGCCGTCCGGTCACCGGCCCGGGCAACCGCCCGCTGAAGTCCCTGTCTGACCTGCTCAAGGGTAAGCAGGGCCGCTTCCGCCAGAACCTGCTGGGTAAGCGTGTGGACTACTCCGGCCGTTCCGTGATTATCGTTGGTCCGCAGCTCAAGCTGCACGAGTGTGGTCTGCCGAAGCTCATGGCTCTGGAGCTGTTCAAGCCCTTCGTCATGAAGCGTCTGGTGGAAAACGACTACGCCCAGAACATCAAGTCCGCCAAGCGCATGGTGGAGCGTCAGCGTCCTGAGGTGTGGGACGTCCTCGAAGAGGCCATTTCTGAGCACCCGGTGATGCTGAACCGTGCACCGACCCTGCACCGCCTGGGTATCCAGGCCTTCGAGCCGAAGCTCGTTGAGGGTAAGGCCATCCAGCTGCACCCGCTGGCTTGTGAGGCCTTCAACGCCGACTTCGACGGTGACCAGATGGCAGTCCACCTGCCACTGTCCGCCGAGGCACAGGCAGAGGCCCGCGTACTCATGCTGGCCTCCAACAACATTCTGTCCCCGGCCTCCGGTAAGCCGCTGGCTATGCCGCGCCTGGATATGGTTACCGGTCTTTACTACCTCACCATGGACAAGGGCGAGGACGAGATCGGTGGCGCGGGACGTTACCGTGAAGCTACCGAGGACCAGCCTGCACAGGGCGTCTACTCCTCCTACGCGGAGGCCATCATGGCTCGCGACCGCGGCGTGCTGGGTCTGCAGGCACCAATCAAGGTGCGCATCTCCCACCTGCGCCCGCCTGCAGATATCGAGGCCGAGCAGTTCCCGGATGGTTGGCAGAAGGGCCAGGCTTGGATGGCAGAGACCACCCTGGGCCGCATCATGTTCAACGACCTGCTGCCGTGGAACTACCCGTACCTGGAGGGCGTCATGGTCCGTAAGGGCGGCGCCGGCAACAAGATGCTGCTTGGTGACGTCATTAATGACCTCGCCGCGAAGTACCCGATGATCACCGTTGCCCAGGTTCTGGACAAGATGAAGGACGCTGGCTTCTACTGGGCTACCCGTTCTGGCGTGACCATCACCATGGATGACGTTCTGGTTCTCCCGAACAAGCACGAGGTGCTTGAGTCCTACGAGAAGGAAGCAGAGCGCATCGAGCGTAAGTACTGGGAGCAGGGTGCTCTTACCGAGCGCGAGCGCTACGACCGCCTCGTTGAGCTGTGGAAGGACGCTACCGACACGGTCGGTGAGGCCGTCGAGAACATGTACCCGGATGACAACCCGATTCCGATGATCGTGAAGTCCGGTGCTGCCGGTAACATGCGTCAGATCTGGACCCTGGCCGGTATGAAGGGCATGGTTGTGAACTCCAAGGGTGACTACATCACCCGCCCGATTAAGACCTCCTTCCGTGAGGGCCTGTCGGTTCTGGAGTACTTCAACAACTCCCACGGTTCCCGTAAGGGCCTGGCGGATACCGCTCTGCGTACCGCCGACTCCGGCTACCTCACCCGTCGTCTCGTGGACGTGGCACAGGATGTCATCGTCCGCGAAGAGGACTGTGGCACCCGCCAGGGCGTGCGCGTCCCGCTCGGCGTCGAGGTTGCCGAAGGTTCCTACGACCTGCACGAGCTGTGGGAGACCTCCGCATCCGGCCGCGTCGTGGCTAACGACGTCAAGGATGACAACGGCGAGGTTATCGCAGAGGCTGGCGCCGATCTGACTGAGGAGCTCAGCCGTAAGATTGTCAACGCTGGCGTCCTGGAGATCAAGGTCCGCTCGGTACTGACCTGCCAGACCCCGGCTGGTGTCTGTGCGAAGTGCTACGGCAAGTCCATGGCCTCCGGCAAGCTGGTTGACATCGGTGAGGCAGTCGGCATCGTGGCTGCACAGTCCATTGGTGAGCCGGGTACCCAGCTGACCATGCGTACCTTCCACCAGGGTGGTGTCGGTGGCGATATTACCGGTGGTCTGCCGCGTGTTCAGGAGCTCTTTGAGGCCCGCAACCCGAAGAACCGCGCTCCGATTGCATCTGTCGACGGCACCGTGTCTCTGTCCGATGAAGGCAACTTCTGGACGCTGACCATCACCCCGGATGACGGTTCCGACAACGTGGTGTACGAGAAGCTGTCGAAGCGTCAGGGCTTGGCTCAGGTCCGTCGCCCGATGGAGTCCAACCCGGATGCCATGATTGAGCGCTCCCTGCGCGATGGCGACCACGTGGAGACCGGTGACCGCCTCATGCGCGGTGCTGCTGACCCGCACGACGTGCTGGAGGTCCTCGGCCGCCGCGGTGTGGAGAAGCACCTCATTGACGAGGTCCAGGCCGTCTACCGTGCACAGGGTGTGGCTATCCACGATAAGCACATCGAGATCATCATCCGCCAGATGCTGCGTCGCGGTACCGTCATCGACGCTGGTACTACCGACCTGCTGCCGGGTAACCTCATTGACCTCTCTGAGGCCAAGCAGGTCAACGCCGCACAGGTTGCTGAAGGTGGCCAGCCGGCTCAGCTGCGCAGTGAGATCATGGGTATTACCAAGGCCTCCCTGGCTACCGAGTCCTGGCTGTCTGCGGCCTCCTTCCAGGAGACCACGCGCGTGCTTACCGACGCCGCCATCAACAAGCGCTCGGATCAGCTCATTGGTCTCAAGGAGAACGTCATCATCGGTAAGCTGATCCCGGCCGGTACCGGCATTTCCCGCTACCGCAACATCAGCGTCAAGCCGACTGAGGCCGCACGCAATGCTGCGTACTCCATCCCGACCTACGGTGATTCCATCTACGGCGACGACGGCTTCGGTGAATTCACCGGCGCTTCCGTCCCGCTGGAGGAGGACTACACCTTCTAGGACCTGCTCCTTCAACGACCTAGTCCTTTAGTCCTTCGACACCGAGGGAAACCACAGACCCGCACGTCATCCCGCCAGACACTGGTGGGGAGGAGGTGCGGGTCTTTGTCATCTGCAGCACCGGACCGGGCCGTCCCGCCCGGAGCCGCCGCGCTGCGGGAAAGTTTGGCTTCTCTTACAATAGCGATAAAAAAATCGCACGAGCACCACTGCTCATCTCTCAGGAAGGCGCCGACCAATGACACACCCCAACAACGGCTTCAATAAGGCTGCCCCGAAGCAACGCACGTGGACCGGCGTTGACGCTCTTGTCGTTGGCGGCTTTGTCATCGTCGGCGCACTCCTACTGTGGGGAAGGGGAGAGCTTATCGGGCGCCTGGTGATGGGGGAGGATGTGCTCGCCCCAAGTCCATTGATGCTGTCGCTACTCTTCGCGACGTCAGCGCTTACCCTCTTGGCGGGGCTGTGTGCGGCTTTGACTGTCCAGAAACCTGGCGCCGCATTTGTGGGTTATACCATGTCGCTCATTCTTAGCTATGCCTTCAATGGGGTGCTTGACCTTAGAGTCTTAGTGGAGGTAGTAGCCGTTGGCGCGGTGATGGAAGCAGTGTTCTTCGGCTACAAATACGCCCGCTTTGATATCTATAGCGGGATCCTCGCCGGCTTCGCCGGGGCGATCGCACGCGGTCTCGCGGGGTTCATCGCCATCGGTTTTGAGGTGGACTACTTTGCAACCCAGTTCATCAGCGTGCTATTTCAGCTCGTGATTGCCGTGGTGGTCGTGGTTCCATTGGCCTACTTCATTGCTAAGGCAGTGCGGGCGGTGCTTAGACAGCAGTGACGGTGGATGGAGGATGACTACACCTTCGAGAGGAATATCCGTGTAAGGCACGCCGCGAATACCCGGTAGAGTTATCTACTCTTTACCCCCGCCAGCACCCCATGAATAAGGGTGTGGCGGGGGTAATTTGCATGAGACCTAAAGTACGAACGTAGAGGAACCTGTGAACGGTATAAACATTGGATCCACCTGTGGCCTGCAGGTTTAGCAGTTTTCATTCGCGGAATGGGCTATGACGTGCATGGACACCGTTTACTGAGAGCGGATTTTGCTCTTGCGGAAAGCGGTGGGGGGGGGGTCGGGTCTCAGCTTGAGTCCAGTCTGCCTTCAGGAACGCCTAAGAAGCTTCGGAATCTGACCGGGGGCGGGCTGCTGACCGGATACATATTTTTTCTCAAGAAAGGATTCTTCATGAAAATGAAGAGTTTCAACGGATCAGCTCGTCGTCGCGGCACGACGATTGCAGCTGCCGCTCTCTCTGTTGCCATGGTGGGCCCCTTCGTCCACTCGGTAACCCCGAACTACAATGTGGCCGCAGTCGCTGGCACCCCGGCCGAGGCTGGCCAGCCGAACGCCGCCGGTAATGGTGTGAAGTACCCGGGTAACAATGCCCAGGGTGTCTACCAGGCTGTGGTGGATGAGCAGCGCTACACCTTTACCCCTGGTGCACCCAAGGAAGGTGCGATCGAATCTGACGCTCCGAAAGGTACGAACGAGTCCATTGAGGGCTACGTGATTCACCAGCGTGATGGTGACCTTTCGGTCTACCCGGGTACGCCTGATCCGAAGAAGCCGATCCCGATGGCTGGTGTGCGTGTCTACGCGCAGTGGACTGAGAAGGGTGGCATTGTGTCGCCGGTGTATACCGGTGTGACTCGTGAGGATGGCTACTACACCATTCACATGAAGCCGTTCAACAACGCCAAGGGCGAAGTTGTGAAATTTGATGCGGACCCGAACGGTCCGCAGTACGAGAAGATCCGCGTGTGGGTGGATAACCCGGATCCGGATAACTTCACGCAGTTGTATGGCTACAACTTTGGCCACATGGGCCCGAATGCTGCTACGTACGACACCCCGGGTGGCATGGACTGGCTTGTTGGTCCTGACCGTGTGACCAATGCTCGTTTCGCGTTTGGTGCGAAGACCCGCCATGACATCATGCACTTGGATAAGGCTGATCAGAACCCAGTCGTTGGTAATGGGCCTGGCCAGATCAAGGGCAACCTCTTCTGGCACTTGTTCCACACCCAGGGTGCGTTTACGCCGAACTTGATGAACAAGATGAACGGTGCCGATGTTCCGGCAACGGGCATGAAGGTCTACGGTTCCTACCTGTCTGATTACGCGGTCAACCAGATCAATGAGAAGGCTGCGATTGAGCTAGGGTTCAAGAAGATCCGTGGCAGCGGTTGGACCAACCGTAACGAGACTGCGCTGCAGAACTGGATTAAGCGCAAGATGGCCGAAGAGGGCAAGCAAAAGTGGATCGCTGAGACTGCTGAGGCCACCGTCGATAGTAAGGGCGACTACACGCTGCAGTTCAAGGGCTCCTTTGGACGAAATACCGGGGTAACCAACAACGTTGACCGTGGCTACGACGACGGCGCGCTCATCTACACCGACCTGGCGCGTGATAACGGTGCTGAGGCGACCTTCCCGGATGGGTCGAAGCACAATGCTTATAACCTGTTTGGCCAGGTTGCGCCTGCTGCAGACGTCGGTAGCTGGGAGAGGTCCGTTACTGGTCGTGGCATCAAGAACATTCCGAAGCACGTGAACTGGGACTGGCTGTTCTTCTCTACGGAGGAGACTGAGGGGCTTGGCCAGTTCACGCCGTTCTACAACAACTCCTTCCTGCCGCGTGACCAGTACGTGTTCAACGGTCCCGGCAACTGGGCTGGTGGCATGGTCTACGGTGCTGGTGAGCACTTCTTGCTTGAGAACCGCCACGTTATCTACTCGGACTACGTCGTCTTTGACGTGCTTGAGTACGACACCCGCAAGAACCCTGCGAAGCCGGGAGCCAAGGTTGAGACCAAGACTGCTGGCCTGCCAGGCAAGTGGGTTGATGGTTTGCAGTACCAGATCGAGTGGGTCAACGGTGACACCGGTGAGGTCGTAAAGACCTGTAATCCGGTGGATCCGCAGCCAAACGGCACTATTCCGTCTTGCCAGCTTGACACCACGGGTGTTAAGTCCACGACGAGGTTTACCGCATACCTGTACCCAGTCAACAAGAAGACCAAGGAGCGCGGTCAGGCTATTGCCGCAGACGCGTTCACCGTCCTGGTTGGTTGGCAGCCGCACTACGAGGAGACTCCGGCTCAGCCTGGTGAACCAGCCAAGTCCAAGGCTCCGACTTTCGACAACACGGAGACCGAAGACGTCGAGAAGCTCACTGCTAAGGAGCTGAAGAACCAGGACGCCACCAAGGAGCCGACCAAGTTCGAGCTGCCGAAGACCTTCGAGGTTCCGAAGGGCTACACCGTCACCGTTGATGAGAAGACCGGTGAGGTCTCTGTAACCTTCCCGGCTGATGCAGCCAACAAGGACAGCATCGAGGTTCCGGTCCAGGTCACCTACAAGGACGGCACGACCGCAACCGGCACTGCACGCTTCGTCGTTGAGTCGACTGATCGTGACTCCGACAAGTTCGAGCCTGAGTACAAGGATGGCAAGGGTAAGCCTGGTGAGGATGCCAAGGTTGATGCTCCGAGGTTAAAGGACGGCGAGGGTAACGACACCGATACTCCGGGTGGCACCACGTTTGCTCCGGATGAGTCTGAGGACAAGGCTCCGAAGTACATCGATAAGGACGGTAATGAGAAGCCGTTGCCGAAGGACAATGTAAAGGTTGATCCGAAGACCGGTGAGGTCACCGTTACGGTTCCGGAGGACGCGAAGCCGGATACCAAGATTGAGGTTCCGGTTAAGGTGACTTACCCGGATGGTTCGACTGATGATGCCTCGGTGACTGTTACGGTTGAGCAGCCGGATGCTCCGGAGCAGCCTGGTGACAAGGACGCCGACAAGTTCGAGCCTGAGTACAAGGATGGCAAGGGTAAGCCTGGTGAGGATGCCAAGGTTGATGCTCCGAGGTTAAAGGACGGCGAGGGTAACGACACCGATACTCCGGGTGGCACCACGTTTGCTCCGGATGAGTCTGAGGACAAGGCTCCGAAGTACATCGATAAGGACGGTAATGAGAAGCCGTTGCCGAAGGACAATGTAAAGGTTGATCCGAAGACCGGTGAGGTCACCGTTACGGTTCCGGAGGATGCGAAGCCTGGCGAAAAGATCACTGTTCCGGTGGAGGTAACTTACCCGGATGGTTCTAAGGGCAACGTTGATGTGACGGTTACCGTTGAGGATCCGGACGCTTCTAATTCTGATGTGAAGGTCGATGCTATTCCTGACACGAGGGTTGCTCGTGGCGAGAAGGTTTCCATCCCAATCGAGGCTACCGACGGTGCAGAGATTTCCGTTACTGGATTGCCTGAGTTCCTGAAGCTCAACGGTAACGTCATCGAGGGTACGGTCCCTGAGGATGCTGATCTCAAGTCTTATGACATTGAGGTTAAGGCATCCAAGGACGGCAAGGATGCTTCGGACAAGTTCAAGCTCACTGTTGTTACCTCCATCTTGGTTGACTCTGATGGTGATGGTGTCTCCGATGAGCAGGAGGAGAAGGACGGTACTGATCCGAACAATCCGGATACCGATGATGACGGCCTGACCGATGGTGAGGAAAAGGAGCACGGTACCGATCCGAAGAACCCGGATACCGATGGTGACGGCATCAATGACGGTGACGAGGTTAAGGACGGCACTGATCCGACCAAGGAGGACACCGATGGTGACGGCCTGACCGATAAGGAAGAGAAGGATCTCGGTACTGATCCGACGAAGCCGGATACTGATGGTGACGGCCTGACCGATAAGGAAGAGGTCGACGGTTCCAAGAACCCGCACAAGGACAACAAGTTCGACGAGAACGGTGAGCCTGGCAACACCGATCCGACGAACCCGGATACCGATGGTGATGGCCTGACCGACCGTACTGAAATTGAGATCGGCACCGATCCGAATAACCCGGATACCGACGGTGATCGTCACAAGGACGGTGACGAGGTCAAGGACAATAAGGATCCGAAGGATCCGGATTCCTTCCCGGGCGATGACACCGACACCGATGGTGATGGTGTTCCGGATGCCCAAGAAGAAAAGGACGGCACCGATCCGAAGAACCCGGATACCGACGGTGACGGCCTGACCGATGGTGAGGAAAAGGAGCACGGTACCGATCCGAAGAACCCGGATACCGATGGTGACGGCGTTAACGACGGTGACGAGGTCAACCGTAAGGATGAAGACGGTAACCCAGCTCCGACTGATCCGAAGAACAAGGACACCGATGGTGACGGCCTGACCGATGGTGAGGAAAAGGAGATTGGTACCGATCCGACCAAGCCGGATACCGATGGTGATGGCCTGACCGATAAGGAAGAGGTCGACGGTTCCAAGAACCCGCACAAGGACAACAAGTTCGACGAGGACGGTAAGCCTGGCAACACGGACCCGACGAACCCGGATACCGATGGTGATGGCCTGACCGACCGTACGGAAATTGAGATCGGTACTGACCCGAATAAGGCTGACACCGATGGTGACGGCGTAAACGATGGCCAGGAGATCAAGGACGGTACGGATCCGAAGAACCCGGATACCGACGGTGACGGTGTTAACGACGGTCAGGAGAAGGAGGACGGCACCAACCCGCTCGACAAGGGCGACTTCAAGGGTGGTGACGACTCCGATGACAACGGCGACAAGCCGAGCATTGTTCCGGGTGTCAAGACCGATGAGGTTCCTGCCAACAATAAGCCGAAGGAACTGGATGACAAGGTCAAGAACCCGACAGATGGTATGACCGGTGATGTTCTTGACAAGGACGGAAAGAAGATTCCGGGCTCCAAGGTTGAGATCGACCCGAAGACCGGTGAAATCGAGGTGACCGTACCGAAGGGTACTGATCCGCAGGATGCCACGGTTGTTGTCAAGGACAAGGACGACAACAAGGTCGGTGAGATTGATATCAAGATCACCAAGCCGAAGACGGACAACAACGACGGCGGAAACAACGGTGGTTGGTTCCCGTGGCCGATTGATCCGAACAAGCCGGGCGAGGATGACAAGCCGGGTGACGAGGATCCGAAGGACAAGGACACCGATGGTGACGGCCTGACTGACGAGCAGGAGAAGGAGCTTGGCACCGATCCGAATAAGGCTGACACCGATGGTGACGGCATCAATGACGGTGATGAGGTAGACGGCTCCAAGAACCCGTTCGATAAGGACGGCAACAAGGTTAAGCCGGGTGAGAAGGGTGCTCCGACTGACCCGAAGAAGGCTGATACCGATGGTGACGGCACCAATGATGGTGATGAGGTCACTGGTTCCAAGAACAACGGTAAGCCGACCGATCCGAATAACCCGAAGTCCAAGCCGGAGACGGAACCGAACGGTTCCTCTAAGCTGCCTGACTGGAATGGTTCTTCGAACCTGTCTGAGCGTTGCATCAACACTGGTCTGGGTATTGGTATCCCGCTGCTGTTCCTGATTCCGGTTGGTCTGGCTTCCCAGATGAATATTCCGGGTCTGTCGGACTTCTTGGCTCCGATTAACAAGCAGATTCAGGATCTGAACATGCGTCTGCAGCAGCAGACCAACACCTTTAATGGTCCGTTGGCTAAGCAGATGGCTGGTATTGATGCTCAGCTGAAGCGTTTCGGTGCTGATTACCACCAGGCTGCTGGTGCTGTGGCTCTGATTGCTGCTGGTGCTCTGGCTATCGGCCTGTTGGCTGATGCTTGTGCACCGGGAGCTGACGAGGGTTCCTCCAAGTAGGAGAACCGTAGGATGTGTTTCCTCTAACAACACCGCTAAGGGAGGAGCGTTAACCTCCCACCCAACTTGAGAGTTGATGGAGTAGGGCATTGCTGCCGGGGTGTTGTGCCCCGGCAGCAAGACCTAGTCCATAGCTTGATTGTGTTTATTTGATATTTCCGAAATACATGTTGTTATTTCATTAAGTCTTGGGTCTCCGCCGAAGCTTTTCCTTTCCTTAAGCTGCGTGTGTGGAGGCTCATGGCCACTGGCATCTCTGCTGGTGTGCAAGTACCCCGTCGCGTAGGTCAGAGGACGCGGCGGGGTACATTTTTATGCCTCGAAGTTGTGGTTGTCGGATGCCTCAGTTTGTTTTCTTTGCTGTCGATGTATTCACTACGTGTGTGTTTAACGCTCGTGCCATTGCTCCAGACTCTCAAGCAGGATGCGGTCGGATTCAACCTTGGCCCCGCGGTTGGCAGTGACAGTACCGCCCATCATGGTCTCCCAAGAGGGGCCCATGAGTTCGTCTATGCTCTCGCGGAAAAGGCGGCCGGCGCCTTCGTAGATATGGGGCTCGAGGTTCTTGTTTTGCGGCCAGAGCTTTCGCGGCCGCGTCGCCTTGCCACATTGCGTCATCTGTACCGGCGATTAGAAGGCCGTTGCCCTCAAACTCGCTCAGGTCGATGCCAGATTCGGGGTCAGCTGCAGAAACATCGGCCTCATAGCCAGCGCGGTAGGACACGGGCAGGCCAAGTGCGAAGTGGAGCATAACTTTGCCCTTTTCAGTTCCTTGTAGCTTCGCAAAGGGAACCGGCTCACCGCGCTAGGAGAAGCTACTCGTGGAGCCGCTGCCGCGCTGGTAGGTCAGGCTGCCGTAGGTGTGATCCGCGGGGGTAGAGAACGATGTTGTCGATCTGCGGGTAACACGCGGCAAGATTGGCAGTAGGTTCCGCGCCCTTAGAAGTGCCGATGACAGTCAGCGGGGCGCTGCCGTTGCCGTGTTCTTTGGCGTAAGCGAGGACTTCATCAAAGAACTCGAATGGTACGGTACCTTGTCGATGAATTCCTTTTGTCCAGGTTTGCCAAAGACGTAGAGGGCGAGCACATCGTACCCGGCATCACGTAGCATCCGTGCCTGTTCCACGTGGGCGCCGCCATCCGAACCGCCGAATACGACGATGGTGCCTGGTCGTGTCGGCGCAGGACGTGCTTGGGAAGATTGTTGTTCCTGTCCGGTGGTTAGAGGCGTGAGGTGGAAGCCCTTCATGTTGCGGCCGTCAACTCTCTCAACTCCTTCCTCTTTGAGGATGCGATCATCGCTACCTGCCGGTGGCATGGGAAGTTGCGGGGCTGCAGTGTGCTCTTAGCTGGCGGGCTTGCTAAGCTGTCAGTGCTTTTGAGCGTGCCCTGCCGGCACTTTGTGGTGCTGGTGGCTGTAATATTGAGCATTTAATTGAACATCGTCACGGGTGCTTCCTCGTTCATGCTGTGCTCTGCCTTTGAGGCTGCGCACGGCTGTTCTGGAGGAGGCTGAGATGCCGCGGAGTAGCGGCGAACCGTCGAACCTGATCCGGATAATGCCGGCGAAAGGGAGGAATCATGAACTCTGTATCTCATAATGCGTCTATACCTGGTGGAGCTGCTGGGCCTAGTGGCGCATCTGCGTCTGGTGGCGCTGCTCCGCGTAGTTTGAACTGGCGCATCGTCGACATCGTGGTGGCCTCCGTGCTGGGTGTGGCGTGCGGAATCGTGTTCCTGGCGTGGAACACGGTGGGCTATGCCTGGTTCCAGGCCATGGATGCGCTCACGCCGGGCCTGGGTGGCATTGCTACCGGCATTTGGCTTCTTGGCGGTGTCGTTGGTGGTTTGATTATCCGTAAGCCTGGTGCCGCACTCTACGTGGAGCTGCTGGCGGCCATCGTGTCAGCGGTACTGGGCTCCCAGTGGGGCATTAGTACGTTGTACTCCGGCATCGCGCAGGGCATTGGTGTGGAGATTGTCTTGGCTATCTTCCTGTATCGCCGCTTTGGCCTGAGCATTGCGATGCTCGGCGGTATGGCTGCGGGCTGGGGCGCGTTTGTGCTGGAGCTGTTTACCTCCGGAAACCTGGGCAAGACCCTGCAGTTCAACATCATTTACCTAGTGACGCTGAGCATCTCCGGGGCTGTGTTGGCGGGAGCCGTGGGCTATTTCGTGGTTCAGGCACTTGCGAAGACTGGTGCGCTGGACCGCTTCGCGGTCGGCCGCGAACAGCACAGTGCTTAAGCAAGCGTTGCTTGCTGTGCGTTGCTTGCTGTGGGTGCTTGTTGATTGTTGATGCTGAGCATTGACTGGTAGCTGAAGTAATGGCTGTTGCATGGTGGCTGGTGGCTGATTCTGATGGCTGATGTGGGTTCGGTAGAAGATATGTCCGCGGGCGCGACGAAGCTTATCGCCCGCGGCTATGGCTGGACGCATGCGGGGAGGCGTGCGCCGGCGCTGGCGGATATTGACTTGTCTATATCGCCGGGGGAGAAAGTCCTGCTGTGCGGTGATTCCGGGTCCGGGAAGTCCACGTTGCTGGCGGCCATCGCAGGTGTGCTGGGCGGGGATGATGAAGGTACCCGCGTAGGCGAGATCCTTCTGGAGGATTCCTCCGGTCACGTCGAGCCACCCGGGCGCACGATACCGGTGGGGTTGGTCCTGCAGGACCCGGACTCGCAGGTGATTGCCGCGCGTGTGGGCGATGACGTTGCCTTTGGCTGCGAGAATTTGGCCTATCCACGCTCTGAGATTTGGCAGCGGGTGTCGGCGGCACTATCGATGGTGGGGCCCGCGGTGGACCTGTCTTTTCCCACGGAGCGTCTGTCCGGCGGGCAGAAGCAACGCTTGGCTTTGGCTGGTGTGATTGCCATGGGCGCGGGCATGGTGTTGCTCGATGAGCCGACGGCGAACCTCGACCCGGAGGGCGCGCGCGAGGTTATTGAGGCCGTGTCCACCATGGTGGAGCGCACCGGGGCCACCCTTATTGTGGTGGAACACCAGCACGCGGCGTGGAAAGGTGTGCTCGACCGAGCGATTGAGCTGAAGGATGGGCGCATCGTCGCTGACGGACCCGTGGAGACTGTTGTCGCTTCGCGCTCTATCAGCGGTTTGCCGCGGGCGCGGGAGGATCGTGGGACGTCGCCAAGCAACGCTGGGAGAGCACCCGAATCGGCGGCGCTGTGGAGCACGGACCTGGTCACCCGCTTCGGGTCGCCGCGCAGCTACGCGCTGCCCCGGGGGATGTCCACGGTGATTACCGGGCCCAATGGCGCGGGCAAGACCACGTGGCTGATGACGGTGGCGGGGTTGCTTCCGGCAGTTTCTGGAGAGATTGGTGTGGCAGAGTACGTGCGGCGCGGGCTGAAAGGCTCGCCCTTGACGTGGAAGTCCCGGGAATTGGCGGACCGCATTGGCTTCGTCTTCCAGAACCCCGAGCATCAATTCGTCGCCCGCACGGTGGCAGAGGAGCTGCGCGTGGCACCCCGCGTCATGCACCGCGAGGTGCCGGAGGGGCGCATTGCGGAGCTCGTGGAGGCACTGCGCCTGGGGCATTTGCTTAACGCCAATCCGTTTACGCTTTCCGGTGGGGAGAAGCGCCGGTTGTCGGTGGCTACTGCGTTGGTCACGGCGCCGGAGGTGCTGCTTCTCGACGAACCCACCTTCGGCCAAGACCCCCACACCTTCACCGAGTTGGTGTGGTTGCTGCGGCGCATGGCAGATGAGGGGACGACGATTGCGTCGGTGACCCACGATCCGTTGTTCATTTCCGCCCTTGGCGACCACCGAGTGGAGGTGAGCCGTGGCTGATACAACTACAACTACGTCGTCGGCGAACGCGGACGGCGCTGGTCGCGCCGATCGTGCTGGCCGTGCAGGTTTACTGCACGGCGTGAACCCGCTGACCCGAATTTTCCTCATGTTCGTGTGGGTGAGCCCGCTGTTGCTCTCCGTGGATTGGGTCTCTGCGGCAGTGTCGTTGGCCATGACTTTAGTTTTTGCGCCCCTGTGCGGGGTGCCCTGGCCGCGCCTGTTTAAAGCTGGCTGGTTCCTTTTTCTTATCGCTCCGTTGTCCGGCATTTCGATGCTGCTTTACGGCGCACCGGGCGGGCGGGAGTACTTCAGCTGGTGGCTGATCACGGTTACGGACAACTCGATGGAGCTGGCCATCGCCATTACGATGCGCGTGCTGGCGGTGGCGCTGCCCATGGTGGTGCTGGCGCGGGATATTGACCCGACGGAGTTGGGCGACGCCCTCTCGCAAATCCTCAAGCTGCCGTCCCGCTTCGTCATCGGGGCGGTGGCCGGGGTGCGCATGATGACGTTGTTCAAATCCGATTGGCAGTACCTGGCCATGGCGCGGCGCGCGCGTGGACTGACCGACGAAGGGCGCATCAAACACCTCATCACCATGTCCTTCGGCCTCTTGGTGTTGGCGCTGCGACGCGGGGGCAAGCTAGCCACGGCGATGGAGGCGCGCGGTTTCGGGCGAACCCCACCGGGCGGTGGGCAACGTACGTGGGCGCGGCCGTCCCGCCTTGCCGGCCGAGACTGGCTGGTGATGGTGGTGGGAACGGGCCTTGCGGCGCTTCCGGTGGTAGTTTCGGTTCTCAGTGGGTCCTGGAGATTCTTTGGACTCTAGGACGACTCTCTCAAAGCTGCACGCTAGACGTACCCAGAAGTGGTGAAGAAATACATGCAGGACGCGGACCGCACGGCCGACCAGGACAGCGGTAAGGACACTGCCCAGACGCACACCGCCGAGATGGATCGGCTCTTGGCCGATGTGGTGGCGCTCGCCGCGTCGCGCAAGCGCCCGATGCGCCCGGTCACCGTGCTTATCGACGGCCCCTCCGGCGCCGGCAAGACCTGGGCTTCTGCGGCGCTGGCTGAGCGTACCGGGTGGCGGGTAGTCCACCTTGACGAGTTCTACCCTGGCTGGCATGGGCTGCAAGAGGGCTCAGAGATGGTTTCAGAGCAAGTGCTGCGGGAGAATAACCCGGGCTATTGGCGCTGGGACTGGGATGCCAACGCGCCGAAGGACTGGGCGAGCCTGGATGAGCGCGATGATCTGATCGTCGAAGGAGTTGGTTCTGTCACCGAGGCCACCGTGGCCGCCGCCAAAGAGCGCGGCTCCGTGGTGACGGTGCGTATCGACGGGCCACGCGAGAAGCGTCGCGAGCGCGCATTGGAGCGCGACCCTGGCTACGAAGAGTGGTTTGAAACCTGGGAGCGGCAGGAAAAAGAGCACTTTGCCGAGCGCGCGGTGGAGGCGGACCTGACGTGGGAGTGGAACTAGCTTTTTAATAGCTCCTTGTGTGCACCGTTGCGTGCAACCAGTGGCGTGGCCAGCCGGGCCGTGCTGTGTACGCCGGTCACTAACCATTGGGAAGTACGGGCATGTGAGATTTGGGCAGATCAGTGGGGTGGTGGTAGTCTGTCCAAGGTTTCATCTTTAAAGGAGATGAAAAGTCTGATCGGTATCTCAACCATCCGCTGGGTGAGATACGTTCTGGACATGCGGAAGGGCCCCGGAGAAGAGCCCCTATTTTTGCATGTTTGGACGTGTGAAAGCGGTCAGTTCAAGCCGAAGTCATAGAGAAAGACTAGATTTATGCCAACTATTCAGCAGCTGGTCCGCAAGGGCCGCCACAGCAAGAAGGCCGAGGTCGCTACGGCAGCCCTTAAGGGTTCCCCGCAGCGTCGCGGCGTGTGCACTCGCGTGTACACCACCACCCCGAAGAAGCCGAACTCCGCTCTCCGTAAGGTTGCTCGTGTTCGTCTGACCTCCGGTATCGAGGTTTCCGCCTACATTCCGGGCGAGGGCCACAACCTGCAGGAGCACTCCATGGTGCTCGTCCGCGGTGGTCGTGTGAAGGACCTCCCGGGTGTTCGCTACAAGATTATCCGTGGCGCACTGGATACCCAGGGCGTGAAGGACCGTAAGCAGGCTCGTTCCCGCTACGGCGCAAAGAAGGGACAGTAATCAACAATGCGTAAGAATGCTGCACCGAAGCGTCCTGTAGTTAAGGACCCGGTTTACAACTCCGAGCAGGTCACCATGCTGGTGAACAAGATCCTCAAGGACGGCAAGAAGTCCACCGCTGAGCGCATCGTGTACGGCGCTCTTGAGGCTTGCCGTGAGAAGACCGGCACCGACCCGGTCGGCACCCTGGAGAAGGCTCTGGGCAACATTCGCCCGGATCTCGAGGTTCGCTCCCGCCGTGTGGGTGGCGCTACCTACCAGGTCCCGGTTGAGGTTAAGCCGGCTCGTTCCAACACCCTGGCACTGCGTTGGTTGGTGACCTTCACCCGTCAGCGTCGTGAGAACACCATGATCGAGCGTCTCGCTAACGAGATCCTGGATGCATCCAACGGCCTGGGTGCTTCCGTCAAGCGTCGTGAGGATACTCACAAGATGGCTGAGGCTAACCGCGCCTTCGCCCACTACCGCTGGTAATTCCTGCGGAAAATTGTTGCCACATGGCTACCTGGCCCGAACAACGACATCATTGTTTACCTGCGCTGATAGCGTGAGGGGACGTCCTTGAAGAAAGGACCCCGCCACGCGCACAGTGCAGAACACAACTTTAATAGCGTTGTTCGGGCCATTTTTGTGTACTGGGCAGATGTATGCCCTGCGTGCACAGTCAAAAACGTCATGCAGTAACATGCACAGCGGGACAGTGGCAGCCCATATGTGAGGTGCCCTGAGTTCCTCACGCTGCCGCGCTAGCCTAGACGTGGCAAAATAGATCAAGACCTATCCATGAAGACGTCTTTGTAATGTGAGTCAGTGCCGAGCTGGCTCCGGCGTCGACGACAATTAAGTTGGGGTATAAACCGTGGCACAACAAGTGCTTAAGGATCTGAACAAGGTCCGCAACATCGGCATCATGGCTCACATCGATGCCGGTAAGACCACCACGACCGAGCGCATTCTCTTCTACACCGGTATCAACCGTAAGGTCGGCGAGACCCACGACGGTGCTTCCACCACTGACTGGATGGAGCAGGAGAAAGAACGCGGCATTACCATTACGTCCGCTGCTGTGACCTGTTTCTGGGATAATAACCAGATCAACATCATTGACACCCCGGGCCACGTGGACTTCACCGTTGAGGTTGAGCGCTCCCTGCGTGTTCTCGATGGCGCCATTGCCGTCTTCGACGGTAAAGAGGGCGTTGAGCCGCAGTCTGAGCAGGTGTGGCGTCAGGCTGCTAAGTACGACGTGCCCCGTATTTGCTTCATCAACAAGATGGACAAGATGGGTGCGGACTTCTACTTCACCGTTGACACCATCATCGAGCGCCTTGGTGCCAAGCCGCTGGTTCTGCAGCTTCCAATCGGCGCAGAGGATGACTTCGACGGCGTCGTCGACCTCATCGACATGAAGGCCATCACCTGGCGCGGCAAGGTCGAAACCGGTACCGAAGGCACAATCGAGGAGATCCCGGCTGACCTCCAGGAGAAGGCTGAGGAGTACCGCGAGAAGCTGCTCGAGTCCGTCGCTGAGTCCGACGAAGAGCTCATGGAGAAGTACTTCGGTGGCGAGGAGCTCACCAAGGAAGAAATCCAGGGCGCCATCCGCAAGATGACCGTCAGCTCTGAGGTCTTCCCGGTCATGTGTGGTACCGCATACCGTAACAAGGGCATCCAGCCACTGCTCGACGCTGTCGTGGCTTACCTGCCGAACCCGCTCGACATCGGCGAGATCCAGGGCCACGCTGTCGGTAACGAGGATGAGGTCATCACTCGTAAGCCGTCCGTAGAGTCCCCGTTCTCCGCTCTTGCCTTCAAGATTGCTGCTCACCCGTTCTTCGGCCAGCTGACCTTTACCCGCGTGTACTCTGGCCAGGTTGTTCCGGGTACCGAGGTTATGAACTCCACCAAGGGTAAGAAGGAGCGCATCGGTAAGCTCTTCCAGATGCACGCCAACAAGGAGAACCCGGTTGAGCAGGCAGATGCCGGTAACATCTACGCCGTCATTGGTCTGAAGGAAACCACCACCGGTGACACCCTCTGTGACAAGGATGACCAGATCATCCTCGAGTCCATGGACTTCCCAGACCCGGTTATCAAGGTCTCCATCGAGCCGAAGACCAAGGCCGACCAGGAGAAGCTGGGTACCGCTATTCAGAAGCTCGCTGCTGAGGACCCGACCTTCACCGTTGAGCTCGACGAAGAGACCGGCCAGACCGTTATCGGCGGTATGGGCGAGCTCCACCTCGACGTTCTGGTTGACCGCATGAAGCGCGAATTCAAGGTTGAGGCGAACATCGGTAACCCACAGGTTGCTTACCGCGAGACCATCCGCAAGAAGGTCGAGTCCCTGGACTACACCCACAAGAAGCAGACCGGTGGTTCCGGCCAGTTCGCAAAGGTCATCGTTACCATCGAACCGTACAACCCGGACCCGGAGGAGCTGGAAGAGGGCGAGTCCGCAACCTACAAGTTCGAGAACGCCGTCACCGGTGGCCGCGTGCCGAAGGAGTACATCCCGTCCGTCGATGCTGGTATCCAGGATGCTATGCAGTACGGCTACCTCGCTGGCTTCCCGCTGGTGAACATCAAGGCCACCCTTGAGGATGGCGCGTACCACGACGTTGACTCCTCTGAGATGGCCTTCAAACTTGCTGGCTCCCAGGTCCTCAAGGAGGCCGTTGCCAAGGCAAAGCCGGTTCTGCTGGAGCCGGTCATGGCCGTCGAGGTTGTTACCCCGGAGGAGTACATGGGTACCGTGAACGGTGACATTTCCTCCCGCCGTGGCCAGGTCTTCGCTATGGAGGACCGCTCTGGTGCCAAGGTGGTTAAGGCTAAGGTGCCGCTGTCCGAGATGTTCGGCTACATTGGTGACCTGCGTTCTTCCACCGCTGGCCGTGCAAACTTCACCATGGTCTTCGATTCCTACGCTGAGGTTCCGTCCTCCGTGGCCCAGGAGATCATCGAAGAGCGCACCGGCAGCACCAAGGCCTAAGCGGCCCCGCCGTTTAGCCCGCAAAGCGGGGCTGGTAATCTTCGCCAGTAGACTGCCAGCTCCCTGCGCTGGGGGTAGCGGTCGGCTGAACGCGCAGGCACATGTGTGCGTGTTGAGCCGGCCGTTACCCTCCCAGGATCCTTTAAATTGATTCTTGTCGAGGGTCAACGACCGCACGTTATGCGCGGGGTTACCTCCTATTGAGGCAGTTTGAAAAAACTGCGGCATAAATCTAGGATCGTGTAACTGGCACGTAAAGAAAGCGTCATTAGCGCTTATGGGCTTCGGCTCGAAGTGCCAATGGCAATACAAACCACGTGGCTGCGAAATACGTAGCCGCCATAGAGTCCAGGAGGACAAACAGTGGCAAAGGAGAAGTTCGAGCGTACGAAGCCGCATGTGAACATCGGCACCATCGGACACGTCGACCACGGCAAGACCACCACCACCGCAGCGATCACCAAGGTTCTGGCTGACCAGTACCCTGAGGAGAACGAGGCATTCGCGTTCGACATGATCGACAAGGCTCCTGAGGAGAAGGAGCGCGGTATTACCATCAACATCTCCCACGTTGAGTACTCCACCCCGAAGCGCCACTACGCACACGTGGACGCCCCGGGCCACGCCGACTACATCAAGAACATGATTACCGGTGCTGCTCAGATGGACGGCGCTATCCTGGTTGTTGCTGCAACCGATGGCCCGATGCCGCAGACCCGTGAGCACGTTCTTCTGGCTCGCCAGGTTGGCGTTCCGTACATCCTCGTTGCACTGAACAAGTGTGACATGGTTGACGATGAGGAAATCATCGAGCTCGTTGAGATGGAGATCCGTGAGCTGCTCGCTGAGCAGGATTACGACGAGGATGCTCCGATTGTTCACATCTCCGCTCTGAAGGCTCTTGAGGGCGACGAGAAGTGGGCACAGTCCATCGTTGACCTGATGCAGGCTTGCGATGACTCCATCCCGGATCCGGAGCGCGAGCTTGACAAGCCGTTCCTGATGCCGATCGAGGACATCTTCACCATTACCGGCCGCGGTACCGTTGTTACCGGCCGTGTTGAGCGTGGCTCCCTGAACGTTAACGAGGACATCGAGATCATCGGTATCAAGGACAAGTCCATGTCCACCACCGTTACCGGTATCGAGATGTTCCGCAAGATGATGGACTACACCGAGGCTGGCGACAACTGTGGTCTGCTTCTGCGTGGTACCAAGCGTGAGGACGTCGAGCGTGGCCAGGTTGTTATCAAGCCGGGCGCTTACACCCCGCACTCCAAGTTCGAGGGTTCCGTCTACGTCCTGAAGAAGGAAGAGGGCGGCCGCCACACCCCGTTCATGGACAACTACCGTCCGCAGTTCTACTTCCGCACCACCGACGTTACCGGCGTCATCAAGCTGCCTGAGGGCACCGAGATGGTCATGCCGGGCGACAACGTTGAGATGTCCGTCGAGCTGATCCAGCCGGTCGCTATGGACGAGGGCCTGCGCTTCGCTATCCGCGAGGGCTCCCGTACCGTCGGCGCTGGCCGCGTTACCAAGATCCTCGACTAATCCACGCTGATTAGCGGGATGTTGTAACATCCTTGAGCCGCTCAATCCCAGCAGGGGTTGGGCGGCTTTCGTGATCGCGGGGAGACTAGGCTGGGGAGTCATGTTTGATCCGACTCGCATCGATCGCACTCTTGCCGCCTTACGCACCGCGTGGGAGGGGCAACCCGACCTGCCCCTGGGTACGCTCTTCGGCATGCTTGCAGCGGAAGGCTATGGCTGGGGTGTGTCTGACGAGGATCTCACGAGGCGTTTGGAGGACATGGCTCGAGTCCACCCGCCCCTGCTACCGCTTTCCGACGCCTCCCTCATCACCCACGGCCTGTGGCTCACCGTCACCGAAACTCACCGCGTGACGCTGTCCCCCGGAGCCTCATCGGAGACGTCCCACGCTGTAGTTCGCCCCATTCCAAAGGAAGGGGTGAAGGGTCAGCCCGTCGCGTGGTCAGTGTCCGCTTTACGGCCCGTCGGCCCGGGCCGCCCCTTAGTCATTGCCGACAGGGAAGGTTTCGAGCACCGCTTCGGTATCGTTCACTCGGTTACCCGGCTGAAGGAAGATAGGGGCTCGTTGGACGGTCTCAAACGTCGCAGCGTCGGCGACCGCGTCTGGTTCATCCGGACCGCAGCCGAGACCATCATCCTTGACCACGGTCTCCATGTCATCGAACGTAAGAACCGCGAGCTCGCACGCGCCGACTTTTCCTGGGACCGTATTGAGAAGTGCGACTCAGGCTCACCTCTCAGCATTCATCTGTCCCGTGGCACACAGCACTCATTTGGCGTCGTCGAGGACATCATTCTCGTCGAAAACGAGCCGTGGTCCCCGTCCTAGATACCTAGGATCGCCGATGTGCCCGCTGACCGTGGTGTGGTCGGCGGGTTTCGCCGTCTCCGCGCTTGCCTCGACTAGCTGCGGGATCGCCGATGTGCCCGCTGACCATGGTGTGGTTGGCGGGTTTCATCGTTCCGGTGCGGGTGCGTGGTTTGGCGTTCCGGTGCTCGCGTTGCCTAATCGCGGGCGTTTAGCCTGCACCCGGTGGGTCGGGTGGTTGGCCTGTTGTTTGTCGTGCTGCTTTCTCAGAAGCGAGTATGGTTGTGGCTTCTTGGTATTCGGGCATGGCGGTAATTGGCACACCCCAGGGCGGGATGTATGTGATGCCGGTGTTCAGCCGGAACATGTAGCCCCTGCCGGTGGGGCGTTTGGGGTCATCGTCGTTAATGCCGT
>ERZ1031113.85-NODE-85-length-41924-cov-14.860923_pt1 | contig 41924 bp, 43 predicted proteins | sample MGYA00518225_ERZ1031113 | MGnify/ENA primary metagenome ERZ1031113 (study PRJEB33718, sample SAMN03159751) | human skin metagenome | collected 2014-05-20 | study: EMG produced TPA metagenomics assembly of the PRJNA266117 data set (Human skin bacterial metagenome...
GCATCGACAACGAATGGAACCCCAGCTTAGGCGTAAGAAAAGGCTGGGCCGGACGTTCCTAAATCCACACGAAATGTCCCTTAGCGCGACACGCCGCAAATCCACACGAAATGTCCCTTAAGCCGCCGCCCCAGCCCCCATGCGCCCGCGATCGCGACCCCACGCAACACAAAATCCCGCAGACACATTTCTGCGTCTGCGGGATTCATTCTGTGCCAGGTAGAAGATTCGAACTTCTGAAGGCAATGCCGGCGGATTTACAGTCCGCTCCCTTTGGCCGCTCGGGCAACCTGGCATGCACTCGTGAGTGCGGTTATGTACTTTACTACGAAGTCCCGCCCAACATGCAAATCAGCTGGCAGGAGCCTCAATTAGCCCACGCGCTGGACCGTGTAATCCGCGAGCTGACGCAGCGCCTCACTTGCCGTGCACTCGGGCAAGAGCGAGAGCTGATCCTCCACCACGCGCAGGTAGGCGTTGACATCCGCCATGGCCTTGTCGCGGCCAGTGGACTTCCACAACAATTCGATGGCGCGGTCAACGGAGGCATCGTCAGTCAGCGGGCCCGTGAGCAAGCCACGCAGCTCATCGCCTACCTCACCTTCTTCCTCCAAGGCATAGAGCACCGGGAGCGTGAAAACGCCCTCGCGCAAATCGGTGCCTGGGGTCTTTCCGGACTCCTCAGGGTCGGAGAAGATATCAATGATGTCGTCCACAATCTGGAAAATCATGCCCACGGCAGAGCCAATCTGACGCAGGGCCTCGCACTGCTCGGGGCCTGCACCCGAGTGATAAGCACCCAGGTAGCCAGCGGAGGCAATAAGCACGGCAGTCTTTTCCCGAATAACCGCCGTGTAGTGCTCCACCGCATTGGCCTCACCGGCGCCGATCGTCTCCCGCATCTGGCCGGTAACGAGCTCTTCGAAGGTCTCGGCAAAGTGCTCGACGGTGTGCGTATCCAGCTGGCTCATCAGCCGCGAGGCATGCGCAAGAAGGGCGTCGCCAGCCAGAATCGCCACGGAATTCGTCCAACGGAAGTTTGCGGATTCCACACCGCGGCGACGGTCAGCTTCATCCATGACGTCGTCGTGGTACAACGTAGCCACGTGCACCATTTCCACGGCCGTGGCTGCCTTGATCACCTCAGGTGACTCTGGGCGCTCACCGAATTCGGAGGCCAGTAGCGCCATCATCGGGCGAAAACGCTTACCACCAGCCATCGAGAGGTGACGTACCTTCTCCTTGAGAAAGTCCTGCCCGCGGTCGAGCTCCGCGCTGAGCAGATCTTCAACGGCAGTCATCCCGGCGTTGATACGCTCGGTGAGCTGCGCATCCCCCAAGTTCACGTGCTTGGCGTGAGTTTGGCCGTGTGACATTAAACGCGTTCCTTATTAACTCAAAAATCCTAGTGTTTACTTACCGTAGCCCATAGCACGGCCCTCAACACACTCAAGGCCACTATCCCGTGCAATGATAGTCCCCATGTCGGAGCAGATCGATTCCATCCATGCAGACGTCGCTGTTGTCGGCGCCGGCCCCGCAGGCGCTGCGGCCGCTATCCATGCCGCACGGGCCGGTCAGGACACTGTGCTTATCGACGCCTCCCCCTTCCCCCGCGACAAAACCTGCGGCGATGGACTCACCCCACGAGCCATGCATCAGCTGGACCTTCTCGGCGTCGAGGTCAACGCCTCCTATCGCAACCGTGGGCTGAAGCTGCACGGCTTCGGCGGTTCAGTCACTGCGCCGTGGCCGGCGACGTATCCCTCGCAGGAAGGAACGGCCCTGCCGCGCTATGAGTTTGACGCGCTCCTGGTCACCGCCGCCCAGGACGCGGGCGCGCGGCTTGTCACCGGCACCGCTACCGACCCACAGCTCACCGGCAACCGCCTCACCTCTTTCGCCGTGGGCCAGCAGCGTGTAAGTGCTAAATGGGTCATTGTCGCGGACGGCGTACGTTCCACCTTTGGCAAGCAGCTGGGCCGCCAATGGCACCGTGATGAGGTTTACGGCATCGCCGCGCGCGCCTATGCCGATTCCCCACACGATGGCGAGGAGTGGATGCACTCCCACGTCGAGCTCAAGGACTCGGATGGCGTTGTCCAGCCCGGCTACGGCTGGATTTTTCCGCTCGGGCAAGGGGTCAACATCGGCCTCGGCGCGCTCTCCACAGCTGCCCGGCCGGCTCGCCTCAACACAAAGAAGGCCTTGAGTTTCTACGCCGAGCAGCAGCGCGGTGAATGGGGCCTCGGCGAACTCCGCGACGTCACTTCGGCGATGTTGCCCATGGGCGGAGCGGTCTCTGGTGTCGCGGGGGCGAACTGGATGCTCATCGGTGACGCCGCCGCCTGCGTTAATCCACTCAACGGCGAAGGAATTGACTATGGCTTGGAAACGGCCGCTCTTGCCGTCGACATGCTCGGCACGAAGGATCTCACCTTGGCCTGGCCAGATCGCCTACGCGCCGAGTACGGAGAAGCTTTCCTGCTGGCTCGCACGGCCGCGCGCCTTCTGACCTACCCGCAGTTCCTGCCGCTTGCCGGGCCTATCGCCATGCGCGGTCCGGTCGGCCGCATGCTCATGCCTGCCGCCGCGCGCCTGATGGGCAACCTCATCACGGAAGAAGACAAGGACCTCATCGCCCGCGCCTGGCGTTTAGCTGGTGGCGCGGTGTCCGCGCTGCGCCGCGATACCCCTCTCTGGGCCTAAGGCCTGTGGGACTTAGGCCCCTTAAGCCGGTTTAACCGCTGAGTGCAGCGCCACGATGCCGCACGTCAGGTTGCGCCAGCCTGCCTGCTCCCACCCATTGCGGTTAATGGCGGCGGCTAGCTCGTGCTGTTCCGGCCATGCGCGAATGGACTCTGCGAGGTAAACGTAGGCCTCCGGATTGGAGGAGACCACCTTCGCAATCGGCGGCAGCAAGCGGGTCAGATATTCCTTGTACACGGTGCCAAAGACCGGAATGACGGGCTTGGAAAACTCCGCCACCGCCAAGCGCCCACCCGGCTTGGTCACGCGGGCCATCTCGCGCAAGCCGAGTTCGAAATCGTGAATATTGCGCAGACCATAGGAGATGGTCACCGCATCAAAGGTGTTATCGACAAACGGCAGGCGCATGCCGTCACCCGCAACCTTCGGCACGTCACGGTCCTTTCCTGCCGCCAGCATGCCGCGCGAGAAGTCACAAGCCACGCACCACGCGCCAGACTTAGCTAGCTCCACGGTGGACACCGCGGTACCGGCGGCGAGGTCGAGAACCTTCTCCCCCGGCTTAAGGTTGAGCCGCTCGCGGGTCAGACGGCGCCAGCGCGCGTCCTGGCCAAAGGACAGCACCGTGTTGGTGATGTCATACTTCTTACCCACCGCGTCAAACATGCGCGCGACATCGAAGGGCTTTTTCTCCAGATCTGCCTTAGACACAAAAGCCAAGTCTAGGCTACGCGTGCACCCAGAGCGCGAGCGGCCCAACGCGGCAGCTCTGGGCGCTGGCCCAAGATAGTGAGAGGCACCTCGCGGACATCCTCCAAGACCTCCTCGTAGTAGCCCAGCAGCTGCTCGCACAGCGCAGGCCATGTTTTGGTCGAGATGGATTCACGAGCATTGGCGCGCAGCTCCTCGTGGATCTCCGGGTTAAGCAGCGCATCGACGGCGTTGGGGAGGTCTTCGACGAACGTTGAAACGTCGAGAAGCAGCCCGTTATAGCCCTCCTTAATGAGGTCTACCGGGCCGCCCGCCCGCGGACCGATGGTCGGCACACCGGAAGCCTGCGCCTCCTGGATGGCCTGGCAGAAGGTCTCAAACTCGCCGGCGTGGACGAAGACGTCGAGGGAGGCATAAGCCGCAGCGAGTTCCTCACCGCCAAGTGCTCCAGTAAAGACCGCACTGGGCAGCTGCGCTTCCAGCAATGGGCGCTCAGGGCCATCGCCAACGATGACGAGCTGGATATCCTCACGATCATTAAGCGCCGACAAACGGTGCACGCCTTTTTCCGCGGCCAAGCGGCCGACGAAGCCAACGATCTTCTTGCTGCCAGTCGGCTCCCACTCGCGGCGCAGCGCGTCCGAGCGCTTCGACGGATGGAAACGCTCCGAGTCCACGCCGCGGCCCCAATGGCGCACGTTCTTGATGTGGTGCTTCTCCAAGTCAGCAATGGTGAGCGACGACGGCGCGAGGGTCATCTGGCAGGCGTTGTGAATGGTGCGCAGCCACTCCCACACGCCATAAGCTAGGGCGGAAGCGTGGTATTTAGTAGCAAATCCTGCCACGTCTGTCTGATACAAAGCCACGGCCGGAATGCGCAATTGGCGCGCGGAGAAGGCTCCCGCCGCGCCGAGAACGAACGGGCTGGCAAGGTGGATAATGTCCGGCTTAAAGGCACGGAGGGCTTCATCCACGGCACTCGTGGGAACTCCCACCGGGAGGGAATCCACCAGCGGGACCCTCACGGTGGGGACGCGGACGATGCTGAACCCCAAGTAGTCAGGAATTTCCTCCTGGCCGTCCCGGGCACCGGGGGCAACAACAATGGCCTCGTGGCCGTGCTCGTGGAGGTACTCGAGCACGCGCAGCACGGAGTTGGTCACACCGTTGACGTTAGGCAAGAAGGATTCCGCGACGATAGCTACACGCATGCGCCCCATCATTCCTTGTCCGAGTTCTCCGTTGGTAACGGATGCGCTAAATTCCGGTTAATTTTTCCACTCCCCCACCACAACGCGCCGGCGATCAGCGTGGCCACAAGTGCCGACGACAACCCCGGGATGATAGAGAGCGTCCACTCACGGCCCTCTACTTTCACCAGGTCAGGGTTGTTCTTGGCGTAGAGTACCCACACCTGTTGGCCCTCTCCCAGGCCAGTGGGATAGAGCAGACCGGTCGGCGGGGAGTGATAGATGCCCTCGCCGTCTTGGAAATCCACGAAGGTGCGCAGACGGCCCACATCGGTCACCGTGGCCAGCGCACGGCCGGGGTTGGCATTAATAGCGCGGTCGTTGAGAAAAGGCCCAATGACCATTCCCGCCATGCCCACCAGCGCCGCCGCATAGAGCACTAGGATGATCTGGCGCACCCGCCGCCTAGTCACCTTACTGGCCTACCTTAGCTGCCAGAGCTTCCTGCAGTGCGCGCCGCGTGGACCGCGTGGTGTGGGCTTCCACCACGGTGATGCCGGTGGAGTATTCCTTGAGCTCCGCGAGGACGTCGAGAAGCTCCTGCGCCGAGCTCGCCTCGCGGTAATCAGCACCGCAGGCTTCCGCAAGCTTGGCGACGCCCACCCCATGCGGCGTCCCAAACGCCTTCTCGAAGGAGGCGCGCAGCGGCTCGCGGCCCTGCTCGAGCAGCTCAAAGATTCCGCCGCCGTCGTCGTTTGAGACGACGATGGTGAGGTTCTCGGGACGAGGATTGCCCTCGGGGAGGATGAGGGAGGTGGCGTCGTGCAGGAACGTGACATCCCCCATGAGCGCCACGGTGCGCGGCGCGCGCGGTGCGTCTGCCTCGCGGGACTGCGTGGCTAGCGCGATTCCGATGGCTTGGGCAATTGTGCCATCAATGCCGGCAGCGCCGCGTGGCGAATAGGTCTCCACGCCATCGAAGGGAAGGCCAATGAGGGAGACATCCCGCACGGGATTGGAGGCGCCCAGGACGAGGGTGTCGCCGACGGCGAGGGTGTCTCCCACTGCGGCGGCCACGTGCAGGCCGGTAAAGCCGATGTCGGAGTCTGTCGCTTCCTCGCCGGTGGTCTCCGCCAGGACTTCACGAACACCGTCGGCCGCCATCTGGGCTGCGCCTTCGCAGATCTTCATCCAGTCCCGGGTAGGCTCGCCGCTAGTTTTCACCGTGGTGCCCAGCTGCGCGGACTCGCCACGGGGGTTGGTGAAATCCTCAGTACGGGACAAGCAGATGAGTTCAATATCGGGATCATTCAGCAGCGCCAGTACCCCGCGGTGCAGGGTGGGGTGACCAACAACGATGACCTGCTCCACCTTGGTGTTGACCACGTAGTCATTGGCGGAGACCTGCGCGCGGCGGAAAAGGTGCGCTGCGGCTGGGTGAACCGGGTGATAAGGCGCCGGTGCGGTGGGCTCGGCGATGGTCGGCACGTCCTCAAGGCCCTCTACCTCCCAGGCCTCGTCGCCCGCGACGACGAGAGTGTTACGGCTCAGGTCCACGGCGACCTCACCGTGGTTGGACCAGCGTGGGGTCCGCGCGCGATGCTGCGTGATATCACTCGGCGGGCCCGGCAGCTCTTCCCCCACCAGCGGAACATCAAAGGCCACGTTGATATGCACCTGACGGTCAGCGAGGAAACGCTCAGCGATGAGTGGAACATCGCTGGTCTTCTCCACTTGCGTGGTCGCGGCATAGACGCCAAAAATACCCTGCTGCTCGATGGTCTGGGACGCGCCGGTCCCCACCATGCGCGCAGGACGGTCTGCACTGATTACCGCCAGCGGGGTATGCGAGTAGTGCGCTTCCACCATCGCGGGCAGAGTATTAGCCACCGCAGTGCCGGACGTCATGACAACGCCCACGTGGCGACGCTGCACGCGCGCCAAACCTAAGGCAGTAAAAGCTGCCGAACGTTCATCCAGGCGGGTGTGTACGCGAATATCGGGGCGGGCGAGCAAGGCCAGCGCCAACGGCGCATTGCGCGAACCGGGGCACAGCACGACATCGGTGAGGTGCCGCGAGAGCTGGGCTGCCAATGCCTGGGCCAACTCCATCGACTCCGGCTGCTCCGTTGAGGCAGCGGTATCAGTGTTAGACATTTTCCCCGCCACCGTTCGCTTCAAGGTCACCAAGGAGCTCGTTGAGCAAGCTCTCGAAGTCAGATCCGCTCTCATCCAGCTGGTCCTGTATCTCCGGCGGGAGCTCGGTCGGCAGATCCGTCGGCGGCTGCGGTGAATCTTCCTCACGCGGTGCGTCCTTCGTGGTCGTCACCGTGGTGGGAACCTCAGTAGTCACAGTCTGAGTCTCGGTGACCGGCTCCGGAGCAGGTTTGTTGGCATCCTCCGCAGCGCCGCGCCAGAGGAAGAAGAGAACGCCGGCAATCACAACCGCGATGGCGGCGATTGCGGCAAAGACGTAGGCCAGTGCACTTCCGCTCTTCTTCTGCTCTTCTACCTGGTAGCTCGAAGGCACCGGGTCATACTGCGGCTGATGGTAGTTCTGCTCGAATCCCGACGAGTTCTGGGAACCCGGCTCTGGGAAATACTGCTGGGGGCGCTGCGGTGGTTGCTGGCGGGGCTGCTGGTTGCCCAGGCCCGGCTGGGGTGCGCCGAATTGGCGGGTTTCGTTGTCACCGTTGACGCGGTTGAATTGGCGCGTCTCGTTCTCGCCGTTGTGGTTGGTCATGGGATTCACCTTATCGTGCGTCCTTAACGTGTGCCTACGCCGCTCAAGACCCGGCCAGTAGGTGTTTCGCCCTTGGCAACGTCACCCGGCGCGCCGTCTGCCACGATTTTTCCGCCTTCAGAACCCGAACCAGGCCCCATCTCGATGACGCGGTCTGCGCCGGCGATGAGGTGAAGATCATGGTCCACGGTGACGACGGTGTGGGACGCGTCCACCAGCGAATGCAGTTCCTTAATGAGCAGGTCAATATCGGCCGGATGCAGGCCCGTCGTGGGCTCATCCAACAAGTAAACAGTGTGTCCGCGGCGTGAATTGCGGGAGCGCTGCAACTCGGTGGCCAGCTTGATGCGCTGGGCTTCGCCACCGGAAAGCTCCGGGGCACCTTGACCCAAACGCAGGTAGCCCAAACCCACAGCATCAAGGGTCTGGACGGCGTGGAGGATCGGTTCCTCCTCGGCGAAGACCTCGAGGGCCTCCTCTACAGTGAGGTCCAAGATATCCGCGATGGTGTAGCCCTTCCAACGGATGGACAAGGTGTCCTCGTTATAGCGCTTGCCCTGGCAGTCCGGGCACTGCGTGTAAGAGCCGGGGAGGAAGACGAGCTCGACCTCAATCTGGCCCGCACCACCACAGGTGGGGCACTGGCCTTGCTTCACGTTGTAGGAAAAGCGCGAGACCGTCCACTTCTTTTTCTTCGCCTTCGGAGTGGCAGCGAAGAGCTTGCGCACGTTGTCAAAGAGGTTGGTATACGTCGCGACGGTGGAGCGCGGCGTGCGGCCGATGGGTTTTTGGGTAATGGACACCACGCGCTTGACGGCCTGTGGGCTGTCCTCGCCCGTGAGTTTTTCTTCAAGAACGTGGAGCAGTGTGGATTTACCGGATCCCGAAAGCCCAGTCAGGGCGGTGAACTGGCCCAGACCAAAGCTCACGTCGAGGCCGTCGATGTTATTCGAGCGCACATTGTGCAGTTCCACCTCACCATGGGCCTGGCGCGGTTCCGACTTCGGCTCAGGATGCGGGCGTGCCAACGCACGGGCGGTGGGGGTATCAGCGTCATAGTCCACAACGGTCCCTGAATACACCACCTGGCCGCCGCGCTCGCCGGCCAGTGGCCCGACGTCAACCAGCCAATCCGCGTCCTTGACCAAGGTCATGTCGTGCTCCACCAAGAGGACAGAATTGCCCTCGCTGATGAAGCGGCGGCAGATATCCCGTACCGCATCACGCTCCGCCGGGTGGAGTCCCGCAGAGGGCTCATCCAAGACGTAGGTCACGCCAAAAAGGCCCGAGCGCAGCTGCGCGGCTAGGCGCAGGCGCTGTGCCTCGCCGGCGGAGAGAGTTTCGGTGGGACGATCCAGGCTCAGGTGCCCCAGCCCCAACTCCAGCGCGGACTCTAGGGCCGGGCGGATCGTTTTAAGCAGCAGGTCTTCCGCATCATTGGGTTGTGGGGAACGCGATTGAAGAAGCTCGAGGGTCTTAGCAAGCGGAAGGTTATTAAAAGCATCAATGGGCAGGCCCGCATAGGTCACCTTGAGCGCCCGCGGATTGAGTCGCCGGCCTTCGCACGTGGTGCATTCATGGGATTCCATAAAGCTCAGTGTGCGAGCACGCAGCGTATCCGACTTCGTCTCCGCATAGGTCTTGCGCAGGTAGGACGCTACGGAGCGCCACGTCCCTTCGTAGTTGCGCTGGATCTGATCCGCGCCGCGGCGTGGCTTGACGGTGACAACTGGGCGCTCTTCAGTGAAGAGAATCCAGTCGCGGTCCTTCTGCGGTAAGTCTCGCCACGGCGAATCTAGGTCGTAGCCCAGCTCCTCCAGAATGTCGTGGAAGTTCTTGCCCGCCCAGGCACCGGGCCATGCCCTGATGGCGCCTTCTTCGATGCTCAAAGAGGGGTCCGGAATCATTGAGGCTTCCGTCGGTTCGTGGACGACGCCGGTGCCTTGACACTCCGGGCACATGCCCTCCGCGGTATTAGGTGAGAAGGAATCCGAGTACAGCCCTTCGGGGTTGTCGCCACACCGTGAGTACAAAAGGCGCACAGAGTTGGAGATGGCGGACAGGGTGCCCACTGTAGAGCGTGCGCCACCTGCCGACGCCGACTGCTGCAAGGCCACCGTCGGCGGCAGGCCATCGATACCGCCGACCTGCGGATCCACGGCAGAGGCAATGAGGCGGCGAGCGAAAGGTGCCACGGACTCGAGGTAGCGGCGCTGGCCCTCACCGTGAATGGTGCCAAACGCCAGAGAGGACTTGCCGGAGCCCGACACGCCCGTCACCGCCACGAGCTTGCCGCGGGGAATGTCGACGTCGACATTGCGAAGGTTGTGTAGGTGCGCGTCTCTCACTGAAATGGTCATGCCAGCCAGCCTACGCGGGCCTTAGGACATGTACCGTGAGCTGCACTTTTATAGGTACGGATAGCACTGTCGGACGCGGTCGAACCACCACTCACGTCGATCAGTCGGCGCGGCAAGCGCGCTGAGCCGATCCGGGTCGGGGGTGAGGAACTCGGCGCGCAGGTGGCCGTCGACAAGCTCACGCGGTGCGGTGACATCCTCTTTAAAGAGTGACCCTGTGGCGAGGCCGGCTGCGGCTGGGGTGACGTCGATATCTTCGTCGTCATAGATCTGCGGCAGTGCAGCCACCGCAGCCAGCCCCATCGAGATACCCACGGAGGTATCCAGCGCGGAGGCGACCGTAATGTCCATGTGGCGCTCGCGCAGGTGCTGCGCCACCTCAAGGACCTTGCGCACACCGCCCAATGGGGCTGGTTTGACCACGGCGACGTCGGCAGCCTGCAATTCCGCCACCCGGTACGGGTCGCTGGCCTTGCGAATGGATTCATCAGCCGCCACGCGGACGAAAATCCCGGCTCGCATGAGTTGGGCACGAACTTCCTTGAGTTCCTCAACGGTCTTGCACGGCTGTTCCATGTAATCCAGCGGCATAAGCTCTTTCGCCGCGGTAATGGCTTCCTCGACACTCCAGCCGCAGTTGGCATCAACGCGCAGAACCGGCACGCGGCCCTGGGACTCGATGTGGGCGCGCACCGCGGCCACGCGGGCAATGTCGTCCTCCAGCGTCTGTCCTTTCTCCGCCACCTTGATTTTGAAGGTGCGGCAGCCCGGGTAGCGCGCCATCACTTCCGGCACCTGCGCAGCAGGAACCGCGGGGATGGTGCCGTTGACTTCTACCCACTCACGCACTGGCTTCGGAAAACCTTCGTAGGCGGCTTCCAAACCGGCGGCGAGCCAGCGCGCGGATTCTTCTGGGCCATACTCCAGGAAGGGGGCGAACTCACCCCAGCCCGCGGGGCCCTCGATAAGCAATGCTTCCCGCGTGGTGATACCGCGGAACTGAACGGCGAGTGGGAGGGAAACCACGTGGGCGCGATCAAAGACGTCATCAATATGCATGGGGTTCATCGTACGTCGACTCCGAATGCGACAACTGTAATGGATAGTGATAAATTAATACGGTAATTGGTTATAACCAGAAGAAGGACCAGATATGCTCTATCTGCTCATCGCACTGCTGGCCATCGCCGCAGTTGTCTACCTCATCTATAAGAAAGTCCACGCCGCGGCCTCCATCTTCGCCGTTGGCGTAGTCCTGCTCATGCTCGCCGCCCTCACCGGGCGTGCTGACTTCCGCACCACCGAAATTGAAGCAACCGGCAATGCCTTCTATGACCAGCTGCTCGTAGTCGACGCACTGTTCAAGGCGCGCTTCTCCGGCATCGGTATGGCGATTATGGTGCTCTTTGGCTTCGTGTCCTATATGCGCCACATCGGTGCGGATGCCAAGACCGTCGTGGTGCTCTCCTCACCGCTCAAGCGCTTCAAAGGCTCGTACTGGCTGGTTCCAGTGGGCTTCATCCTGGGCACGCTGCTCTCGCTGGTGATCCCCTCGGCCGCGGCGCTATCCCTATTGCTCGTGGCCACGCTCCTGCCCGCGCTCATCGCCGCGGGCCTCACGCCGCTGACCGTGGGCGCCATCGTGGTGACCTCTTCCACCATCGTGCCCACCCCGCTGGAAGCAGGCCTCATCCAAGGCGCTGACCTCACCAACATGACGCCAACAGAATTCGTCTACGGCGCAGTTGCCCGCGCAACGGTTCCCACCCTGCTCATCACCGCCTTCGTCCACATGTGGTGGCAGCGCCATTGCGACAAGGTGGATGCCCGCAAGGCCGAAAGCTCCGGCGAGGTCAGCGCTGATTCGACGCACGATGACGCCACCGAGGAAGCCATCGCCCGCGCTGCTTCCCTGCCGGGCTACTACGCTGTGCTTCCGCTCATGCCGCTGCTGCTCATCATCATTTCCGCCATCCTCAACCGCTTGGGTGTCATCCCCTTTGAGGGCGGCATCCTGCCGGTAACCGTGGTGTCCCTGTTCATCGCGATGATCATTGAATCCATCCGCAAGCGCACCGTCTCCGGCGCCGTGGATTCCATGGCCACCTTCTTCAAAGGCATGGGTGAGGGCGCTGCCGGCGTGGTCGCCCTGCTAGTCGCCGCCGCCGTCCTGGTGGAGGGCATCACGCAGATGGGCGTTATCGACATGCTTATTAACGCCGCCGAAGGCTCCTCCGGTGCCGCCGTCATCATCGTCCTCATCTTCGTTGCCGCCACCGCCGCGATGGCCGCACTCACCGGCTCCGGTACTGCGCCTTACTTCGCCTTCTCTGAGGTGGTGCCCAACCTGGCTTCGCAGACCTCCATCCACGCCCCGCAGATGCTCACCGCCATTTGGGGTACGTCGAACCTCATGCGCCAGGTCTCCCCGGTCAACGCCGCGGTGCTCATCGTTTCCGGCGCCATCAAGGTCAACCCCATCCAACTGGTCAAGCGCACCTCCGTGCCCATGATCGTGGCGACGGTGCTCAACACGCTGTTTGCGTTCATGTTTATTGGGTAGCGGTTTTCGCGCGGGCTCAACGTTAATCACGGAGTCCGCGGTACGTTTTGGTAAATAAGGTCCCCCAAATCCGAAAAATTTCGGGCATATCTACGAAAACGTACCAACCAACCGCGCACGACGTACATATCGATCAAATAAGGCCCCAGATCATCGAAGTTTTGGGGCGCTATTTGTTAAAACCGTCACGACCATACGACGTTCCCCCATCCCTTCTGTACGATTGTGCAGATAAAGATTCCCATTAAGGAGGACCCATGCTACTTGCTGAAGCCCTGGCCGAGCGCGCGCAGGCGCAGGAGCGCCTTAACTCACTGAGTGACCGCCTCGCCGCGACGGTCCGTGTGCAGGAGGGCGATGAACCGGATGAGAATCCAACGGATCTCCTCCGGGAGCTCGAGGGCGTCACTGCACGCATTGATGAACTCGTTATCGCTATCAACGCGACGAACACGGCTACGAAGTTCGATGAAGAGATCACGCTGATGGAGGCCTTGGCACTTCGCGATGGCCTCTTGCGCAAGCGCCGCATCTACCAGGGCTTAGCGGAGCAGGCCGGTGCGCGCCAGGACCGTTACTCCCGCTCGGAGATCAAGTTCGTGGCCACGGTTCCCGTGCCGAAGTTGCGCGAGCGCGCCGACGATCTGGCCCGCCAGTACCGCGAGCTAGATACCCGTATCCAGCAGTTGAACTGGAATACGGAACTGATAACTAAATAAGGTCTGCCGCTAAGTGTGCCGCGTTCTTGCGGCACGTAGTCATGTCGCGTGCTTCGCACGCGACGGTAGCCCACACTTTTCGCAGCGAGCGCAACCCTTACTGGGCAGGGAAGAGCCCAGTGCTTCTCAGGCGCCTTCGTAGCGCAAGAAGGCAGGGAGGTTCGATTCCGTCCCACTGTATGGTGTACCGCGCTGGTACGGATTACACGTGTACATTGACGGGGATAATCCCGCAGTATTGTTTATTGTTTATCACCGCCGCGCTGGGCGGAGAGTGTGGGTGAGGGTTGGGAATGGGGACTATACTTCCGGCGCACTACTTTCCAATTAAGCTGGTGTGCCATGAGCGAGCAGAAGAACTACAGCACCGATAATCCTTTCAAGCCGGAGCTCTGGCAGACCGTCGAGGGCTTTGAGGACCTGACGGATATTACCTATCACCGGCTCATCAGTGATGGTCCGAAGCCACAGCGTAAGGATGGCATCGTCCGCATCGCTTTTGACCGCCCCGAGGTGCGCAATGCGTTTCGCCCGCACACGGTGGATGAGCTTTACCGCGCGCTGGACCATGCGCGTCGTACCCCGGATGTTGGCACAGTGCTGCTCACCGGCAACGGGCCATCCCAGAAGGACGGCGGATGGGCGTTTTGCTCCGGCGGTGACCAGCGTATCCGCGGACGCTCAGGATACCGTTACGCCACTGAGCACGCGCACGATGACGCGACTGCGGACGAATCCACGGTAGACACCGCCCGCGAAAAGGTCGAAGGCGGCCGCCTGCATATCCTGGAGGTCCAGCGCCTCATCCGCACCATGCCCAAGGTGGTCATCGCCGTGGTCAACGGCTGGGCTGCTGGCGGCGGGCACTCCCTGCACGTGGTGTGCGATATGACTATTGCCTCCCGCCAAGAAGCCCGCTTCAAGCAGACTGATGCCGACGTCGGCTCTTTCGACGCCGGCTACGGCTCGGCTTACCTGGCCAAGATGGTAGGCCAAAAGTACGCCCGCGAAATCTTCTTCTTGGGGCGCACCTACGATGCCCAGCGCATGTATGAGATGGGCGCAGTCAACGAGGTAGTAGACCACGCCGATCTGGAAGATGCCGCCATCCAGATGGGACGTGAAATCAATATGAAGTCCCCTACCGCCCAGCGCATGCTCAAGTTCGCGTTCAACCTCACCGATGATGGTCTCATGGGCCAGCAGGTCTTCGCTGGTGAAGCCACGCGCCTGGCCTACATGACCGATGAGGCCGTCGAAGGCAAGGAATCCTTCCTGGAAAAGCGCGAGCCCAACTGGGATGACTTCCCGTACTACTACTAGGCCTCCATCGAGGGCTAGTGCCTTCTCTTCCACCCGAAAGATAAAAACGGAGTAATATCTAGGACAGTTAACGCCAGTAACTATAGCTCCCACGGAGGCAACCTTGACCACGGAGAAAATCAATCAGATAACCCGCCCAATCGGACTTGTCCTCTGCCTAATCCTTTTGGTTTCCCTGCGGCACTTTACCGAATGGTCATGGCTGCTACGGGCGGGCGTCGCCGTTGGCGCAACCATCGCCGCCATGCTGGTGCTGATTTTTGTCCTAGGTTGCTTCTCCACGGAAGAAGACACCCCCGAGACACACGAGGCCACTTCTTAAGGCTTAAGCCAGTAGGGAGGGCAGGTAGGGACCTGCCAGCTATCCTAATTACCACCAATCACCTTCACCCAGGGAGAGCCTGAAGTGCTGTATTTCGCCATTGCCCTCGCGGCCATCGCGCTCATTGCCGTCATTGCATCGCGAGTGTGGATGTTGCGGCGCATCCAGCAGGCTCAGAGGGACGGTGAGCGCCCCTTCGATCAGGAGGACGAACTCATCAACCCCTATGAGCACCGCGGGCGGTAACCTAACTAACCGTGACTTTCCTCTCTCCTCTGCCCGTCGATCCGCGTGACCCTGCCGCCATCCTCCCTGATCTGGAGGCGGCCATCGCAGGACAAGCCACCTTCCTGCCCATTCCGGCGGAAGACCGCACCCGCGCGCAGCTGCTGCGCAACCACATGCGCGCAGGAGAGCCTATTGACTCCTCCATCGCACTCGTCGTGGCCACCTCCGGGTCCACGGGCACGCCGAAGGGCGCGCAACTCACGGCTGCCAACTTGGTCTCCAGCGCCGATGCCACGCACCGCGCTCTCGGCGGCACCGGCCAGTGGCTGCTCGCCATGCCTGCCTCCCACATCGCGGGCATCCAGGTATTGGTGCGCTCGCTCGTCGCGGGTGTGGAGCCGCTCTGCCTTGACCTGTCGGAAGGTTTTTCCATCCCCAATTTCGCCCGCGCCGCGCACGAGCTGGCCGCCACTGGGGATCGCTCATACACGGGCCTGACCCCGATGCAGCTAGCCAAGGCCATGGATTCGCTAGAAGGAATCGAGGCCCTGCGCACCTTTGATGCCATCCTCGTCGGGGGCGCTGCCACCCACCCGCAACTATTGGATTCGGCGAAGAAGCTGCGCATCAATATCGTCACCACCTACGGTTCCTCAGAAACTTCCGGTGGATGCGTCTACAACGGCCGTCCCCTCGATAGCGCTCTTGTTCGCATCGGCGACGAGGGGCGCATTTACCTCGGTGGGCCCATGATTGCGCAGGGCTACCGAAACGTGGACTCAGATGCCTTCGTGGTCGATGAGTCCGGCACCTCGTGGTTTGCTACCTCCGACGCCGGCGCGCTTCACGACGGCCACCTCACCGTCACCGGGCGCCTCGACAACATCCTGAACACCGGCGGGCTCAAGCTCCACCCGGAGCAGCTCGAGCAGCACATCCTGCGCGTGCCGGGAGTGGAAGGAGTCTGTGTGGTCGGCATCCCCCACCCACGCTTGGGACAGATGATCGTTGCTGCTTATACCGGATGGGCGGATGTCGGCGATATCCTTGTGGCTCTCGACGATAGTGGCCTTCCCCGGTGGCAAATCCCCAAGGACTTCAAGCGCCTAGCCGAGCTCCCCACCACCGGCCCCGGCAAGGTAGACCGCCTCGCGGTCGCCCGCACGTGGGGCAGCTAATCCTCCGCTTCGCCAAAGCTGCGTACGGCAATGCCGCGCGCAGCGGATTCCCCGAGGGGGAAGTGCGCACCGCCGTCGACGGCAACCTCGAGCACACCCGCGACCGAGGGGGCAACGACGGTCAATTCCACTCCCGGACGCACTCCATATTTATCCAGGTAGCGCAGAAATTCGCCATCCGCGTCAGTGACCTGCTCCACGGTGACGGGGGTCTGCGCGGGGACGTCGATAAGCATGATGCGCGAGACCGGCTCGGTAGTACCATCCGGGGCAGGTATGGGATCACCATGCGGATCGCGGGCGGGGTTGCCCAGGAAAGAATCGAGACGTTCAACGAGCCTGTCGGACGTCGCGTGCTCTAGCATTTCCGCCTCATCGTGCACCTCATCCCAGGTATAGCCCAGAGCGCGCACGAGGAAGGTTTCCAGGAGACGGTGCCGGCGCACCATTGCCACAGCCAGCCGCCGGCCTTCCTCAACAAGCCGAACACCAAAGTAGCGCTCATGTTCCACCAGCCCCTTCGCGGCCAGGCGCTTGACCGCCTCCGACGTGGTGGGCAGCTTCTGTCCCGCCGCTTTAGCTAGGTCCCCCAGCGGCATCGCGGTATTAGAGCCCTCTTTCTCCTCATAGGTCCAGAGGATCTTGAGGTAATCCTGGGTGCGTTCGGGCAGCTCGCTGATGTGCATACCCCCATCGTAGTTCAGCCTATTGCTTCCAAAGGTTTCAGCACTTATGCTCTTTCAAGTTCAATCTGTTGAACATCGACATTCACTTTTAATAAGAGAGGTTTCCTGTGAAGAAAATTATTGCCCTTCCCCTCGCTTCCCTCGTGGTCGCAAGCACGCTGAGCGCCTGCACCAGCAGCGACTCCACCGAAGCCCAGGACGACAATCTGACGATCTTCGCCACGACCGGTTACTTGGCTGATGCGGCCGCCAATATCGCCCCGGACGCCGACATCACCACCATGGTCGGCCCCGGCGGCGATCCACACACATACCAGCCCACCACGCGCGATATTGAAAAGATGCAGGACGCCGACCTCGTCCTCTGGAATGGCCTTCACCTCGAGGCGCAAATGGTGGACCAGCTCTCCTCCCTCGGTGAGAAGCAGCTAGCTGTCGGCGAACAACTCGATACTGCCGATCTCCTACCCTGGCCCGAGCAAAGTGATAAGGGCGAAAAACTCTACGACCCGCACATCTGGAATAGCCCCGAGCTGTGGAGCCAGGTCGTCGACCATATCGGCACCAAACTCGGCGAGATCGACTCTGACAATGCCGAAGAGTACGCCGCGGCTGCCGATGCATATGAAGACAAGATTGCAGCCGCGCACGACAAGGCCGCTAAGGAACTCGAAAGCGCCTCCCCGCGTGTTCTCATCACCGGCCATGACGCCTTCAACTACTTCGGCAAGACCTTCGACTTTGAAGTCCAAGCCACCGACTTCGTGACCACCGAAGCCACCAAGTCCGCCACTGAGATCTCCGAGCTCGCGGATACGATCGCGGAGAAGAAGGTCCCCGTTATCTTCCAAGATAACCAGGCGAACCCACAGGCCATCACTTCTCTCAAGGAAGCCGTAGAAACCCGCAACTGGACAGTCACCATCTCGGATGAAGAGCTCTTTGCCGATACCCTCGGCCCGGAAGCCCCAACCGATACCTACCTCGGAGCCTTCGAACATAACGCTAGCGCCGTGGCGAAAGCACTAAGCTAATGCTCAGCGTAGGAAACCTCACCGCCGGCTATCCCCGCACGCCGGTGCTTCACGACGCCTCCTTCACCCTCACCCCCGCGACTATCACCGGGCTGGTGGGTGCGAACGGGTCGGGAAAGTCTACTCTGGTCCGCACGCTGGTAGGGCTCCTTCCGCCTCTAGCCTGCGGGTCGATGACCTTCGATGGCGTCGATCTGGCACATTTTCGGCAGCGTCTCGGATATATGCCACAACATGCGGATATCGACTGGAATTACCCTGCCACCGCCTTCGACATCGCCCTGATGGGCCGCACCGCCGGGCTGCGCTGGTGGCAGTGGCCCAGCCGCGCTGACAAAGACGCCGCTCACGCCGCGCTTTCCCGCACCGGAATGCAGGCACACGCGCAGCTGCCGATTTCCGCCCTGTCTGGTGGTCAGCGCCAGCGCGTGTTGTTGGCGCGCACGCTCGTTAGCGAGCCGGAATTCATCATCCTCGACGAGCCCTTCGCTGGTGTCGATGCCGCGAGTCAGCGCGCCATCATGGATGTACTCAAGGAACTGCGCGAGAACGGCGTGACCATCCTGCTGGTGCATCACAACCTGGCGGAGGTCGCCGACTTTTGCGATGAGGTCCTCATGGTCGGCCACGGCCGGCTCATTGCTGCTGGCCCCACCGAGCAGGTACTTACCGAGTCCGCCATTGCCGACATGTTTTCCCTGCCATCATGAACCCACTCGAGCTTCTTCAGAACTACACCTATACCCAGGCACTCCTGGGCACCGTGCTCATCGGTGGCTGCGCTGGCGCGCTAGGCCCACTGGTATATGTTCGTCGCACCAGCCTGCTGGCCGATGCCATCTCGCATTCTTCCCTGCCTGGACTGCTCACCGCCTTCCTCGTGGCCACCGCCATTGGCTGGGACGGGCGAAATGTCTGGCTTCTTTCTTGCGGCGCCCTGCTCACCGGAACCCTCGCGGTGGGGTGCATTCACCTCATCCCGCGGTTAACTCCCCTGGGGCAAACCACTGCGATGGCGGCCACGCTAACCACATTTTTCTCGGTGGGAATGCTGCTCATGCAGTATATTTCCCGCCGACCATTGCCTGGCAAGGCCGGAATCCAGGATTATTTGCTGGGAAATGCCTCCACGCTCACTCGCGCGGATGTACGGTCCACACTCATCATCGGTGGCTGCGTGCTGCTTTTTCTTTTCCTCATTCACACCCGGCAGGCCGCAGTCACTTTTGATTCAAGTTTTGCCCAGGTAGCCGGCATCCGCACCTCGTTCCTCAACGCGGCTAGTTTCTTCGCCCTCACCGCCATCACGGTGCTCGGCGTCAAAGTCGTCGGCGTAGTGCTCATGGTCGCCGTGGTCATCAGCCCTGCCGCCGCTGCCCGCCCCTGGACCACGCGCTTGCTACCTTTCATCGCGCTCTCCGGGTTCTTCGGCGCGGCCACCGCTGCTCTCGGCTGCTATGTCTCCATTGCGCACGGCCCGCTGCCCACCGGTCCGGTCATCGTCCTGGCTCAGGCGGCGCTCGTCACTATCAGCCTCACCAGTAGAAAGCTAGCCTCATGACCCTCGCCGCGACCGCTTGTCTCCTTGCCGTTCTGACGGCCTTGGCCTGTGCTATCCCCGGCACCTTTGTTGTCCTCAAAGGCCAGGCCATGCTTATCGACGGCATCGGCCATGCCGTCCTTCCCGGAATTGCCGTCGGCTACCTCTTTACCGCAGATCTAGATTCACCCATCTTGCTCGTTACCGCGGCCGCTGGCGCCTTGGTGGTGGCGTTGGGAACTGACGCACTACAGCGCAGCCCGCTGGTGACTGCTGATTCCGCCCTCGGATTGGTCTTTCCCGCCCTGTTTGCCGCCGGAGTCATCCTGATTTCTACGCACATGAGCCACGTGCACCTTGATGTCCACGCCGTTCTCGTCGGTGATCTCAACCTCGCGGCCTTCTCCAATCCCAACTATTGCTACATCATGGCCGCAGTGCTGGGTATCAATGCTCTCTTCCTCGCCCTTACACTGCCGCGTTTATCCGCCACGACTTTTGACGCCGATTTTTGTGCCGCACGCGGGGTGCCCACGCGCGTTCTTCACATCATATTTATGACCGTGGTTGCCTGCACCGCCACCGCCGCCTTTCACGCTGCCGGTGCCATGCTGGTCATCGCTCTCATGGTATTCCCGACGATGACCGCGCGGCTGCTTACTCAGCGCGTGCCCACGCTGGTGTTGACCGCCTGTGGCGTTGCCGCTATCAGCGCGGTCGTGGGATTTTGGGTTGCCTATGTCCTTGACGCGGCTACCTCTGCCGCAATGACAGTCACCAATGCCGTTATTTTCGTTGCAGTGCTCATCATCTACCGCTTTCGCCAACGCACCAGCTCATTGCCGCAGCACACCACACCAGTGGCACAATAGTGAGCATGTCTGCCTATTCCGCCACTCCTGCCGATTGGCTCCAGGGTGCTCGCCCGCACACCTGGGCCAATGCCTTTGCTCCCGTTATCGCTGGTACCGGTGCCGCTGCCGCGGCCCACGGCCTGCACTGGGGCCGGGCGTTGCTGGCGCTCATCGTGGCCTGGGCGCTTATCATCGGCGTGAATTACGCCAACGATTACTCCGATGGCATCCGCGGCACCGATGATGACCGCACCGGCCCCCAGCGGCTTACCGGGGGCGGGCTGGCCAAACCACAGCACGTCAAGTTCGCCGCCTTCGTCTCCTTCGGCGTGGCGGCCATCGCCGGCATTTCGCTCTCCCTAGCTGCCAACGCGGCCTGGTTCATCCTCGTCGGCGCCGTGTGTATCGCTGGCGCCTGGTTCTATACCGGCGGCAAGAACCCCTACGGCTACCGTGGGCTGGGCGAGGTTGCCATCTTCATCTTCTTCGGCCTCGTCGCAGTCCTCGGCACCGAGTACACGCAGGCCGGCCGCATCACATGGACGGGCCTTGCCTTGGCCGTGGGCATCGGCGGTATGAGTGCCGCGGTAAACCTGGCCAACAACATCCGCGACATCCCCTCCGATGAGGCCACCGGCAAGATCACCCTGGCTGTGCGCCTGGGTGATAAGAAGTCCCGCACGCTATTCATGACCCTGTTGCTGCTCCCGGTGTTGCTCACCGTGGGCTTGGCCTTCGATTCCTGGGCGGCGCTGGCCTCCCTGCTCTACTTCCCCCTCGCACTAGGCGCTATCCGCACCGTCAACCGCGGTGCGCGCGGGCCCAAACTCATCCCGGTGCTCGGCATGACTGGCCGTGCAATGCTGGTATGGGCAGTCATTAACGCCCTAGCACTTGCCTTTGTCTAACTGCTGTTAGCGGCCGGCTAGTTCCGCCTGTACCCACTCCTTGTGGGCCTTGCGCTGCGCGGAATACTCCGCCAGAGTCTGGGTAGCTTCCACGCGCCACGAGGAGAAGATCAGCATCGACAGCGGCAGCGCCACGAACAACGCCAACAGAGCCGACACCAGCACGGGGATGGCCACACCAATAGCCATAGCCAGCAGCTGAATCACCACGGTCAACAGGATGAAGAGCACCAGGCGGGCAGCACCATACTTCCACAGAGCCACACGTGAGCGGCGCTTGAGCGCCGGGTCCGGCTGGGGTGGCTCAGGGATCTGGGACTCGTTGGTCATGTTGTCTGTCTGGCTCATCATTCTCACTTCTGCTTCGCGGGCATTCCGTAGAATACAACGCATGGGTCGTTTGATACTACTAGTCCTGTTTATCCTCGCGGCACTTCTCGTGTGGAAGGCATTTGGGCCATCCAGCTGGAAGAATAAGGCACAGCAGCAACAGCAGCCGCAGCGCCCCGCAATCAAGGGCCCCGATGATGACGAAGAATTCCTCTGGAACTTGGAAAAGCAGCGCTTCAAGGAGCGCCGCGCGAAAGAGCGCGAGGCACAGCGCAAAGAAGAAGAGCGCCGCCGGCGCGCACCCAAGCCCCAGAAGCCGGAAGACCCTGACGCCACGGGGGAAGACAACTAGTTCTTTGGCTTCTTAGGCGTAAACGTCATTTCCAGGTCGAGGGCCTCCGCCACCGCCGCAATCTTTTCCCAGCGCACACCGGAGCCGCCATGCTCGATGGTGTGCAAGGTAGAGCGCGAAAGGCCAGCCTTCTCAGCCAACTCCTGTTGCAGGATGCCTAACTCGCGGCGTCGCTCAGCAAAGACATCACCTAAAGCGATGAGCTGCGGGTTGTCGCCGGCCGGTTTGCCCTGTTTGTGCCGGGGTTTATGCGTATCCGTCATTTAATTCAGCCCCGCGTAGGAGTGCAGACCGGAGACAACCATGTTGATGAAGAACAGGTTAAAGACCATCAACAGCATCGCCGCGATGTTGAGGTAGGGAGCGGCCTTGCGGAACGCCGGGGTGGCGCGGGCATGCAGGTAAGCGGCGTAGAGAATCCAGGTGGCGAAGGAGACAGTTTCCTTCGGGTCCCAACCCCAGTAGCGGCCCCAGGTAGACTCAGCCCAAATAGCTCCCAGCACAATGCCCAAGCCCAAAGTCGGCAAGGTCACCACACCTAGGCGGTAGGCCAGCTGATCCAGCTTCTTTGCGGAGGGCAGCGGGCGGGCAATCGCACCTAAGAAGCCATGCTCGCTTCCCTTGCCCTGGTGCACGCGCAGCACACTGAGCAAGGAGGCAATACCGGAGACGATGCCTATGGAGGCACCGAGCGAAACCACCGTTACGTGGATGGGCAGCCAGTGAGACTGCAAGGCCGGCACCACGGGGGCGGACTCCGCATACAGCTTTGTGGAGCCGTAGAACATGAGCGCCAGGATCGGGGTGAGCAGCCATGGCCACAGGGTGCGCCACTCCTTGCGCTGCATCGCGATGGTCGCCACCACCATGACGCCAGCAGTAACCATGAGCACGTACTCATAAAGATTGCCAAACGGGAATCGGCTGGTGGCCAGCCCGCGCAGCACGATGGCGGCCAGGTGCAGGGCAATACCCAGCCACAACAGCATCTGCGTCATTCCACCAAGCTTGTCGGCCTTCTCCTGCTTCTTGGCAAGGTCAGCGTCCTCGCTAAGGCCGGCCGAGGGGGCGTCGTCAAGCACGGCGTCCCCTGCCGAGCCGCCGACGGTAGCCAGTTCGCGCTGCTGGGCCACGGCGGCAGAACGCGCGCGCAGGCCCTCAATGATGCCCTGCATGCGGCCGTAGTAGACCAAGGACAGCACCAGCGCGAGGGCGTAGATGACGAACGCGGTCTGGACGGCGATGTCGGAGAAGTTGGACAGATTCTGATCAATCTGCATGGATGAGAAACCTTGCCTTCACAGTGCTAACGAAAGTGCTCACTCAACGGAGAGATGAATAGTGCTCATAAGGCTACCCCTCTTACCTGACAGCATCCAACTTTTGACTGATAGGTTGCTCACCTTTAGTCGGCGGAGTACAGCACATCTTCCTCCACCTCATCCGGGTCCGGCAGCTCGAGAAGCTCGCGGTGCAACGCGTAGAACTCTTCGGACCAGCCGGCGCGGTCGGTGCGGGCAAGGCCACCCATCTCAATGTCGGTGCCACCATCAGCTGCCGGGCGGATACGTACCCACACGCGGCGGCGCTTAATCACCAAAGAACCAACGAGGGAGACCAACATAACGAGCGCGGACACCAGGACCCATCCCTGGAAGGGGTCATAGGAAATCTGGTAGTTCGCAAACTCGGAGGCGCCGTCGAAGCTGATCTTTGTGCCATCATCGAGCGTGACTGACTCGCCCTGGGTGAGGTTGACGCGGTCAATCTTCTGCAGCTGGCCCGACTGGAGGAGGCTGGGGTCAAGGGAGAAGAAGCTCTGGGGACGTCCCGTGTCCAAACCGGCATCGCCGCGGTAGATATCGATAGCCACGGCCGGATCATTCATTGCCGGGAAGGAAGACTGCAGGAGCTTTCCGTTTTCGCCCGACCACTCAGCAGTAGGGGCAAAGAGCCCCTGAATGGCAATCTGGTTCTGGCGGCGCTCATACAAGTCCGGGTACATGCCCGCGGGCGGGTCGAAGCGCATCGCGCCCGAGGACAGGAAGTAGGTCATGTCGTTGGGCTGGAATTGGATGGTCTGCGTGCGCTTTTCGCCATTGGGCCACTCCACCGTCATTGTCGGCGCAAATCCGTGGCCCTGAAGATAGACGCGGTTTTTCTCAATGCGCAGCGGATGGTTGACTTGGAGTTCGTAGTCCTCCCATGTCTCCGGGTCAGTAAAGATATCGTCACCGGCGGCATAAGACACGTTGGAGGTAAACATTTCCGCCTGACCATTCGGCAGGTAATCCGCGGTGAAGTCGTGGGCGAGGAAGCAGAAGGGGTGCAGCCCGGTGCCGTCGAAAAGCGCGCCCGCACGGAAGGAGTCATACACAGAGGTAGAGGTATTACAGAACTCCGTGGACTGCGACTGTTCTTGGGTCTCGCCGCGTGAGTTCTTCTCCGTCACCACAATGACTTGGCCTTCGTAGGTGACCAGACGGCCGGCCGCCATGGTGAGCAGGATGGCTACCAGTGCGATGTGGAAGACGAGATTGCACAGCTCACGGGCATAACCGCGCTCCGCAGAGAAAGACTGCGCACCCGCGCGGTCCTGCTCCGCAGACACCTCCGAGACGCGCCACTTCTTCAGCATGGTCGTCGTCGCTGCGGCGATCTCCTCCGGGGATTTCTCCGAGTGCCCGGTAGCGTTGAGCGGCATCTTTTCCAGGTACTTCGGCGCGCGCGTAGGCGGGGTCTTCCATGCCTTGTAGTGATCCCAGGAGCGCGGGATGATGCAGCCCACCAGAGAAATCATGAGCAACACGTAGATGGCCTGGAACCACACGGAGGAGAAAACATCGAAAAGCTGCAGCTTGTCGTAGATCTCCGCCACCTTGCCGTTGGTCGCGATGAAGTCATCGACATTGCTCTCATTGAGGGCGCGCTGCGGCAGGAGGGATCCTGGAATCGCGGCGATGGCCAGCAGGAAGAGCAGCGCCAGTGCGGTGCGCATGCTGGTCAGCCAGTGCCAGGCCCTGCGGATGTACCTCACGAAAAAATCTCTCCTTAAATCAGCGTCGTGCCGTTGGACTCAGACCATGACACAGTCCACTGGCGAATGGCGTTGATAAAGCTCTCCCACAGGCCGGTCAGCAAGGCTAGGCCCACGAGGATCATGGCGATGCCACCGACAATCTGGATGGCACGGGAGTGTTTGCGCATCCAGGAAATGGTGCGCATGGCTTTGGCTGAACCAAGTGCCACGAGTAGGAAGGGCAGGCCCAGGCCCAGGCAGTATCCAATTATGAGGATGGTGCCGCGCAGCGCCGTCGTGCCCTCAGTGCCTACAGACACGGAGAGGATGGCGGCCAGCGTGGGCCCTAGGCAGGGAGTCCAGCCCAGCGCAAACACTCCTCCGAGCAGCGGCGCTCCGAGCCAAGTGGTCCAGCGCTTCGGCGCCATGCGCGTATCTTTCTGCAGCACCGGCACCACGCCCATGAACACCACGCCCATGAGGATGGTGATGATGCCGCCAGCGCGCATAAGAATGTCCGCGTTGAGCGTCAGCGCCGAGATGGCACCGAAGACGGACACCGTGGCGAGCACAAAGACGACGGTAAAGCCCAGCACAAACAGTGCTGCGGCAGCGACGACGGCCCATTGCCTGCGCTTGCCGACGCCCACCCCCAACTCCTCGTCATAACTCACCTCACCGCCGACCACGGAGGCAAGGTAGGACATGTAGCCGGGCACGAGGGGAATCACGCAAGGCGAAGCAAAGGACACTAACCCCGCCGCGGCAGCGGCCAGAATTCCTAGAAGAAGAGGGCCGGCTGCGGCGGCGTCGGCAAAGCTCTGCCCTACCCCATCGGCGGCAAGGATCACTGTTCCTTCTCCAGCTCGTCGACGACCTCGAGAACTTTATCCTCCGTAATTTCGGTCAGAAAAACTGCCGCCGGACGGTGCTGTTTGTCCAGCACGATGGTGGTGGGCACCACGGACGTCGGTACACCACCGAGCGCGGCGGCCGTCTTGAAGGGCGGATCGTAGATGGACGGGTACTCCAAGCCGTTATCGCTCATAAAGTCCCGGGAGATCTCCGGATTAAAGTCCTTCACGTTAATGCCCAACACGGTGCCGATTTCGCGCTTCTGTAGTTCTGCATGAACTGCCTGCAGGTCATCCGATTCGGAACGGCACGGCGCGCACCACTGGCCCCAGGAGTTGAGCACGACGATCTGGTCCTTGAAATCAGATAGGCGAATCGTCGTGGACTCATCCCGTAAATCTTCGCCTGAGAAGTCCTTCAGCGGTTTGCGGTCAGCTTCGTCATAGCGAATGGTGGTCTGACCACCGGGAGAGATGAATTGGAAGGTGCCGCCGGAGGCCACTGCGTTTTGCGAATTCTCTTCGCTCTGCGAGCAGCCCGCAAGCAACAGTGCAGCGAGAACAACGGCAATGCCGCTTTTCAGATGTTTCATTAGATATCCTGCGCGGGCGCGGAATAGAAGATGTCCACGATTTCACGGTCGCGATAGACCAGCGAGGTCACCGAGGCCAAGTCGCATTCGCGGTCCCACGGCGCATGTGCCAAGCGCTTGCCCAACACGGTGCGCTGGACCATCACGATGGGCAGCTGGTGAGACACCACGATGGCCTCATGGCCCTCAGCCTTGGCGCGGGCGCGCTCGGCGGCATCCATCATGCGCGCGGCAATCTGCTCGAAAGGCTCGCCCCAGGAGGGCTTGAGCGGGTTGACCATGAGCGGCCAGCGCTGCGGGTTCCACAGCTGCGAGTTCCAGCCCTTGGTGCGCAGGCCCTCGAAGCGGTTACCGGATTCGATGACGCCCTTATCGACGTCTACCTCCAGCCCCGTCACCTTCGCAATCGGTTGCGCAGTTTCCTGCGCGCGCTGCAGCGGCGATGCCGCCAGGTAGGTGACGTCGTGGCCTTCGAAGGCCTGCGCGGTGCGCGCCGCCATGGAATGTCCGCGGGAGGATAGATGGTATCCCGGGATGCGTCCGTAGAGGATCTTGTCCGGGTTATAGACCTCGCCGTGGCGGACGAAGTGGACGATAGTGGTGGACATAAGCCTGGTGGTATCCCCTCGTAGTGGTTGATTTACTGCGGGCGCTGCGCACTCGCGGCGGCCTGGGCGGCCGGCGTCAGCGCGGCCTCGATTACCTCAAAATCATTGTCCGTCAGCGCATCGGACACAAACCACGTCTCAAACGCTGACGGCGGAACGTAGACGCCGCCCTCCAGGAGAGCGTGGAAGAAAGGTGCAAAACGCCAGGTATCGGCCGCCTGCATGTCAGCAAAGTTATGGCCTTGGCCCTCCGCAAAGCGAATGGAGAACATCGACTCCGCTCGCTGAATGTGGTGCGCCACGCCGGCGGCATCGAGTGCCGCCGTTATCAGGCCGGTAAGGCGGTCAGCATTGGCCTGCAGGCGTGGGTAGAGCTCTTCGTTGGCCAACTCCAAAGATGCCAGGCCAGAGGCCATAGCGACCGGGTTTCCGGAAAGGGTTCCTGCCTGGTAGACGGGGCCCGCCGGCGCCAGCGATGCCATGACATCAGCACGGCCACCGAAGGCAGCAGCTGGCAGACCACCGGAGACCACCTTGCCGAAGGTCACCAGGTCACCAGCCACGCCATCGACACCGAACCAGCCCTTGTGGGAGGTGCGGAAGCCGGTCATGACTTCGTCGAGAATAAGCAGGGCGCCGTCGCCATGCGCGATCTCCTTGAGTGCCGCATTAAACCCCTCCTGCGGTGCAACCGTGCCCATGTTGCCAGCAGCAGCCTCAGCGATAATGCAGGCAATCTCCCCCGGATGCGCGGCGAAAGCTTCGCGCACGGCATCGAGATCGTTGTACGGGACGACGATGGTGTCAGCAGCCGAGGCTCCAGTCACGCCCGGGGAATCCGGCAGCGCAAAAGTAGCCACGCCGGAGCCTGCCGACGCCAACAGCGCATCCACATGGCCGTGGTAGCAGCCTTCAAACTTGAGGACCTTCGCGCGGCCAGTAAAACCGCGGGCGAGGCGCACAGCAGACATCGTTGCCTCAGTACCGGAGTTGACCAGGCGAACCTGCTCGGCGGCAGTGCGCTCCACGATGCGCTCCGCCAACAGCGTCTCGCCCTCAGTCGGCGCGCCAAAGGAGAGGCCGGCGGCAGCCGCCTTCTGCACTGCTTCCACGATGGCGGGGTGAGCGTTGCCGTGAATCATCGGGCCATAGGAGCTCACCAAGTCGACGTATTCGTTGCCATCGATATCCCACAAACGAGCCCCCTCGCCGCGGGCGATAACGCGAGCTTGGCCGCCCACGGAGCCGAAGGCACGGACCGGGGAATTCACACCGCCTGGGGTGACCTTGGTGGCGCGGTCAAACCACTGGGCGGACTGAGTCGTATTCTGGGAAGAGTTAGGCATAGCCCACATTGTATCGGTTTTAGCCCTATACAAAAGTTTGAGTCCCTGCCAGTAGTTATCCTCCTACCCAGACGCTTCATCCAGACGTCGTCCTGTTCTCATCCTGCAGCGTTACCCCAGTACCGCTATGCTGGCAGCACAACCACATTCTTATGACTCGTCCTTCGCACAGGGGGTGCGTTGCGGACGAGCCTTACACCGAGGGGGATCCACATGGCCACGCGCCGCATTCTCATTATTCTTGCCTGCCTTCCACTCGCTTCCTGCGCTACTGCGCAAACGGAATCCGCTGAACCAGCACAGCCCACGTCCACAACCTCCCATTCACCGGTCGCTGGAATTGCCACAGATTCTTGGCAGCCGGGTGCCGCGCCCCAGCCCGTCACGCGCTTCGGTGACACCACTTCCGTAGCGCCGACTCCTGATGACGAGGAGCAACCCGCACCGCCCGCAGCCGAGCCGCCAGTCGAGACACCAGTTGCAGCACCTTCGCCTACCCACGTGCCTTCGCCACAGGTGGCCACCGTCACCGTTCATGCACCGGCTCCGCGTCCCGCGCCACCGCAGCGCCACAAGCCCAAACTAGAACTCCCGGAGCCTCCACGCGTACCGACCTCTATCCCGATCCCGCCAGAAGTTCAGGATGGTCTCGACCAGCTCCCCCAGCTGCCGCCTCTGCCCAAGGCAGAGGATGTTTACATCGACGTACCTTTCTAAACGCCACTACACCGAATAACCCACAAACCTCTAGGGGTAGACCCTGATCTACCTCCGATATTCCCCCGCCAAACATGACAAAGGGCGGTTTCTAGAGTTAACCTGAATCCGGTTTTATTCACGGCGTAAAGGTTAGGAATTCATGAACAAGAAAGCTCTCGGCATCACAGCAGGCGCCCTCGCAGCGGTTCTCCTCGCCGGCGGCGGTGGCTACTACGCGCTCACCAGTGGTTCCTCTGATATTCAGTTGACTGCCGCCGACGTCACCACTGCGGCCAAAGAGGACCTCATCAGCTCGGTGTCCGCAACCGGCACGGTAGCAGCTGAACGCGAGCTTTCCCTGACGACCTCCCTCACGGGCCCCATCCAGTCCCTCGACGCCAAGGTCGGCGACCGCGTCGACGCCCAGCAACTGCTGGGACGTATGGACACCACCGACACCGAGCGCGAGCTCGAGGCACAGCGCACGGCACAAGAGGCAAGCAAACTGGAGTCCGTCCATCAGATCGAGGACGCCCAGCTACAACTGCGCCAACTGCAAGACTCCCTCGACCAAGGCCTCAATCCCGAGGTCAACAGTGCCCAGTCTGCCGTCAATTCGGCTCAGACCGAGTACGCCGAAGAGCAGAAAAAGCTCGATGAAGCCCTCGCTACCAAGGGCGACCGCCCCGAAGTTGCGGAAGCCCGCGCCGCCGTCGACCAAGCACGCACTGGGGTGCGCGACGCCGAGTCGAAGTCTTTCCAGGAAGCACTCGCCTCCATTGGCACCGCCGCCGAAGCCCCCTCTGGCGTTCAGACCGCCAGTGCCATCTTGAGCTACCTCGACTCTGACGAGGCCGTGTCAGAAGCCGAGCGCCAACTGAAGGACACCGAAGACTCCTACCACCGCGTCCTCCGCGGCATCGACCGCGAGCTCGGCGAGCAACAGCGTGCCACCTCGGCCTCCTACCAGGCGGTGTCGGATGCCGAACGTGCACTGCAGGCCAGCAACCTGGCCATCGAGCAGCAAATCGCCGCCCAATCCCAAGCGGTGAACCATGCGGTGGAAACGGCGACGTCGGCAAGCGCCAGCAACGCCAAGGAAAATGGGCCACTCGAATACAGGCTCTCCCAAGCTGATCTGCGCTCCCCGTTGGCCGGTGTCATCACCGCCGTCAACGGTCAGGCCGGCATGCCTGCTGAGGGCCCCATCCTCACCGTGGCGGATGATTCCACACTCCTGGTGAAATCCACGGTCAAGGAAGGCGACATCGCCCAGATCAAGGTCGGCGACGAAGTCACGTTCACCACGCCGTCTAGCCCCGGCAAGGAATACAAGGGAAAGGTCAGCTTCATCTCCCCCACCGCTGAGCAGCCCATGTCCGCTGAATCCGGTGCAGGCTCCTCCAGCAGTGGTGGCGGTGGCGGCTCCTCCAAACCCGAATTCCCCGTGGATATCCGCGTCGAAGGAAACCGCGAGGGCCTGCGCCTAGGTTCCACAACGAAGGCCAAGATCATCACGGAACAAAACAAGAACGCCATCACCGTGCCGCTGTCCGCCATCTTTGAGGACCACGGAAAGAAGTCCGTTCTCGTCGTAGAGAATGGCGAAATCCACGCCCGCACGGTCACCGTAGCTACCGAGTCCGCCTTCGCCGCCGCGATTGCCTCCGGTGTGAAGGAAGGCGATACCGTCATCACCCAGGCCGATATGTACAAGGACATGGTCGGCCAGGAAGCCTCCGTCTCCGGCGCGGATGAGAACGCATGAGCCGCCTCATTGAAATGCGGGGCATTGTCAAGCGCTTCAACGAGGGCCTCGACAGCGAGTTAACCGTCATCCCCGGCCTGGATTTCTCAGTAGACGAAGGTGAGTTCGTGGCCGTGGTGGGCCAGTCCGGTTCCGGTAAGTCCACGCTCATGAACATCATCGGCCTGCTCGACCGCCCCACCGCCGGCGAGTACCACCTGGCTGGTGTGGATGCGCTAGCGCTTGGCGACGACAAACTGGCCTCCTTCCGCGGCCAAAAAATCGGTTTCATCTTCCAGAATTTCAACCTGATTGGCCGTATGTCCGCGCTGAAGAACGTGGAGATGCCCATGGTTTATGCAGGTGTTTCTGCCCACGAGCGCACCCAGCGTGCAGAAAATCTCTTGGAGATGGTCGGCATGAGCGACCGCATGAACCACCTGCCCAACGAGCTTTCTGGTGGCCAAAAGCAGCGCGTGGCTGTAGCCCGCGCCTTGGCCAATCAGCCGGAGATTCTGTTGGCGGACGAGCCCACCGGCGCACTGGATTCACAGACGGGACGTATGGTCATGGACTTGTTCCACGAACTGCACCGCACACATGGAAAAACCATCTTGTTCATTACCCACAACCCGGAATTGGCTGAGGAGTGCAGCCGCACCGTCACGATGAAGGACGGTGTTCTGTCATGAATTTCGCTGAATCCACCAAGATGGCGCTGACCAGCCTGCGCACCAACAAGATGCGCTCGGCACTGACGCTCTTGGGCGTCATCATTGGTATTGCCGCGGTCATCGCCATCGTCACGCTCGGCCACTCCCTACAAGCCTCGGTTCAAAAAGACTTGGATAAGGTCGGCGCGAACAACTACACGGTCCAGGTCAAAGAGCGCCCGGAGGAAGGCGAAGAGGAAGAGGCCGACGATCCCTTCATGGGCGGCGGCTTTGTCGAAGACGAGTCCTCAATGCTCACCCCCGACATGCTGGACCGTGCCAAAGAGGTCATGGGGGATCAGATCGCCGGCATCAATATCGGCGAGTACAACTCCTATTCCGGCGCGTTCGTCGCCGAAGGCGACGAACAGGAGAAAACTGCCAACCTCCTTGTCCGCCCCACTAACCCAGACTATGTCTCGGGCTCATCCTATTCCATCGTGGCCGGGCGCTTCCTCAGCGAGGACGATATCGATTCCAGCCGGTCAGTAACCATGCTGGATAAAGAAACCGCCACCAAGCTTTTCGGCGCTCCTGAAGACGCCATTGGCCAATACGTAAGCTTCGAAACCCACGAGGCCTCCCCGATTGAGCTGGCCGTCATCGGCGTCTTTGAAGAGCCTCAGACCGGACCTCTGGTGGGCGGCGGCCCCAGCCAAACTGCCTTCGTTCCTTACCCACTTGAGGCCGAGCTTTCCGATTCCCCCGGTGCCGGCACCGCGTTCAGCGAGGTCACTGTTCGCGGTAACCCGGACTTGGACAAGGCCACGGTTGCCAGCAACCTGCAGCGCGTCTTCGATAGCTACTACGAGGACAACCCTGACTACATGGTCAAGGTTTCTGACTTCAGCGATGACCTCGCGTCCCTGAACCAGATCTTCACCACGATGAGCCTGGTGCTCGCGGCCATCGGCGGCATCTCGCTGCTCGTCGGAGGCATCGGCGTGATGAACATTATGCTCATCACCGTCACCGAGCGCACCCGCGAAATCGGCATCCGCAAGGCGCTTGGCGCACGCCGCCGCGATATCCGCATGCAATTCATCACGGAGGCCATCGTCGTCTGCCTCATCGGTGGTCTCATCGGCATCGCCATCGGCTCCGCCGCCGGCATGGCGGGCGCAGCCGCCATCGGCGCGCTCGTGGCACCACCGCTGTGGGCGGTCATCCTCTCGCTGCTCTTCTCGCTGGCTATTGGCCTTTTCTTCGGCTACTACCCCGCGGGCAAAGCCGCGAAGCTGGACCCGATTGAGGCGCTGCGCTACGAATAGGTGTCGCGTCGTCGTCTCACTCGACGACGCCTCCTAATGCACCGCCTTCAGCCCCATAATTCCGCCAATAATCATGGCCAAGAACAACAGCTTCCACACCGTGGCTGCCTCCTGCCCCGTAGCGAGGGAGTAAACCACGGTAACGACCGCACCCACGCCGGCCCACACCGCATAAGCTGTGCCCACGGGAATGAACTTCATGGCCCACCCCAAACCACCCATGGAGATGGCGCAGGCAACGAAGAAAATGACCGACGGCCACAGGCGGCTGAAGCCCTCCGATTTATCCAGTGCCGCCGCCCACACGGCCTCGAAAGCACCGGAGAAAATCAACACGAACCACGCCATTTCTCAGCCTCCCTCGTCCGGGGCCCACAGGAATCGCGGCGAACCTGCCCACAATGATGGCACACTGGGCGGCATGAAGATTGCATTCCTGGGTACTGGCCGCATGGGTACCGAGCTCGCCCGACACCTCCTCGACCACCATGAGCTCACCGTTTGGAACCGCACCGCCGAGCGCGCACAACCACTAGTGGACGCCGGCGCCGCGCTTGCTGATTCCCCTACCGCCGCCGTGGAGAGCGCAGAGGTCATCATCACCTCTCTCTTCGGCCCGGATGACATCCGCGAGCAAATCATCGAGACCGATCTCATCCCAGAGGGCGTGACTTGGATCGACACCACGACCATCTCCCCCGACGCTGCCCGCGAATTCGCTGCCGCGGTGGAAACGTACGTCCATGCACCCGTCGTCGGCTCGCTGGGCCCGGCGCGGGAGGGAAAGCTCGGCGTCTATGTGGGCACGCCTGACGACGACCGCCGCGAGCTCGCCATGACCATTGCCGAACTCTGGGCCGACGAGAACAAGCTCATCGGCGTCGAATCCGCCGCCACCGCGGCAATTGGCAAACTCCTGGCTAACCTGGCCCTCGCCGTTACTGCAGAGGGTCTGCTCGAGGCTCTTCAGCTTGGCGAGTCCGAAGGCCTTGATTCTGAGGTCATCCTCGAGATGCTCGACATCACCGGCCTCGCCTTCATGAAGAACATGAAGGGCCCGTTCATCACCGGCGAGCGCAACACCACTCCGGGCGACTTCACCGTCGACGCCCTGTGCAAGGACGCCAAGCTCATGGAGATGACCGCCAACAAGCCACTCCCGGCCCTCGCCGCCGTCATTCAGCGCTTTGAGGAGCAACAGGCCATGGGCCACGGTGACCAGGATTTCTCCTCCATCTTCGTCTTCCGCAACAAGGGATAGCCTCGAGAGCTAGGCACTGTGCTTTCCGACAAGCCCGCGCAGCACCTCCTCCAGCTGCGCGTTATCCCCCGTGTCCTGGCTGTGAAAGCGCGCGGCAATAAACTCCGCGCGCACGCGGCTATCAGTCGCTAACCGCTCCACATCAAGTTGGTATCCTGCCGCCGTAACCAGCGCGTCAAAGAACACCGTCTGCGTGCGGGTATTCCCTTCTCTAAAGCTGTGCACCACATTGAGCTCGCCCCACAGCTCCGCCAGCTTGGCCACAAACTCATCAATCTCTAGGCCACGCAGAAAATCATCCTTCGCCAGCCCCGCAAACAGCTTCTCTGCTGCCTTCGTCATTTCCGGCCCCGCCGGATAGTAGGCATGCCCAGCCTTAATCATGAACCGGTCTGTAGGGGCAGTCCGCTCTTCACCCGCCCATTCATACACATCCTGAAAAAGATGCCGATGTATGGCCTTGAAATGCGCATAATCAAAAGCACCTTCCACAGGTGCCGAGTCCAACTCGGATATCCGAAGAAATACAAGCTTATCTTCCAAGATCCGTAGTTCTTCTGCGTCATCTAGCCCCAAGCGATTCTTCAGAACCTTGGTCCCTGGAATGAAATAGCTCTCCCAGCCCCACTCATGTCTCTCCCCCGCGCTCTACTTCAGCGAGGCCCGCCGAACACGAGCGATTGCTTCGTCGGCGGATAATGTCCCTGCGGCCACTTCGCGCGCCAATTGCCGAACATGCTGATCCGACACATCGTGGCCTGCCAGACGCAGTGCAGCATCACTCAACGCTAACGGATCACGGTCGCTACTATTGCTTTCAACTTGAATCGGCTTCGACATTGCTACCCTCCCGAGTTTTCAACTACATTTTTCTCATTCTAGCAGCTCATAACACCAATCCCAAGGGTGTTTCCCGCCTCTAGAAGAACATCCAGGGCGTACATTTTGCTAAACTCAATCAATAAAAATTAACTATTACCTAGCCGCCCAATGTAAGGAGATCGCTGCCCAGCAATGCTTTCCATCGACGCCGATTATGGGCATTCCACGCCCCTTGGACACCTTGAGAAGAACTTCGCCTCGGGCCACATTTATGGCCTTGCTGGGCCCAACGGTTCGGGTAAGTCCACGTTGCTGGCCACGCTCGGCGGGGAGCTTGCGCCTCTTGATGGTTCAGTGAAGTGTGACGGTCATCCCGTCGGCACGAAGGAGCAGCCGGGTGCTGTAGTTACGGTGTCCGAGCCGGTTTTTCTCCCCGACCTCACCGTGGGCGAGCACCTGGACTTGATAGGGAAGGCGGCAGGGGTGGACGTCGCTAAGCTCTGTGAACTCTGGGCACTCGATCCTCTCCTTCCGCACCCAGCCTCGCGCCTGTCCTCGGGCCAGCGCCAGCGCGTGTTCTTGGCCGCGCAGCTATACCAGCCGGCACGTGCAGTGCTTATCGACGAACCCGAGCGCCACCTCGACGCCACCTGGACCGAGTTCCTCGCCAGCGAATTGCGCTACCTAGCCGACGAGGAGGAGCGCTGCGTCGTCGTGGCCACGCATTCCGACACCATCACCCAGGCCTGCGACGAGGTGGTGCAGCTGTGATGCGCGTACTGTCCCGGCTGGGCGATGGTATCTGGTATCTCATCCTCGCCGGCATCGTCTTCGGCTTCGGTTACACAGTCTGGCAAGAAGTCGGCGCAGTCCTGCCTATCATCCCGGCCCGCATCGCGCTAACTAGCGTCGCCCCGATTGCCGCCGTCGTGGGACTGCTCGCGCTCATGGTGCTCACCGAGGTTCTCTATCCCCTGCGCGCGCTATCCCGGGAGCGTTGGGTGTACGTTGATCGCCCGCGCGGCAAGCTCCGTGGTACGGACTGGATCACATGGACGCAGCTGATCGGCTTCGGGATCTTGGGCCTCGGCATCTGCGTGTCCACCGGGCTATCCCCGTGGTTCGCGCTGGCAGCCACGGCCCTGCGTTTTGTCGTGGGGTGGCGCTCGTTCACGCTGGCTTCGCTTCTCAGCGCTGGGCGCACGCGCCTGGTCGGCGGTTCTGGCCTAGGCCTTCTCGATTCGGAGGTCACCTCTGATGCCATTGCGAGCCAATCCGCGTGGATTCCTCGTCGCGCCCATGCACCCTCCACGTTAGCGGGCCTCTTCTTCCGTCGTTTGGGACGACGGTGGTACATCGGCGTCGGTGCGCTCGCGGCCCTCGGCTTGTCGTTGGGGTTCGCCCCACAGCTCGGGGCGCTGGCTATCATCGGATTCATGTCTGCGTGGAGCATCGTCGGCGCGGCGGTTGGGCGCGCCGCCTCCTTCGGCCGCGTCAGCGACGATGCATGGCCCGACTGGGGCCTTCCCCTTATAGCTTCTGTGGGCACGGCACTCCTTGGTGCCGGTGTCCTCCTCTTGGTGTGGAATCTTTCCGCCATCGCAGTGACGCTCATCATCGCTGGTCTTAGCTGGGCGTCGTTTAAGCGTTCCCGCCCGGCACAGGTAGACAGCATGTCCATGCTGGACAGCGGCGGCTTCGGCGTCTCCTTCTCCCCCGAGGTGCTGCACTACATTGCCCGCGGCGCCCTCGGTCTTGGTGTGGCGGCCCTTGCACTGGGGTATTAGCCGGTGCTAGCCTTTCGGGTATGAAGATTTTTTCCTAATTCGACGTCACACTTTTTACGCGACTTACTCGAAGGTGGATTTCTTCATGCCTATTTCTTTTTCTCATCTCACCGTCACCTGGCCCGACGGCACCCCTTGTTTCACGGACGTCACCGGTACGTTTTCCTCCCACTTCACGGGCTTGGTCGGAGCGAATGGCTCCGGAAAATCAACGCTAGCCAAGGTCCTTGCAGGCCTTATTGCCCCGAGTTCGGGAACGGTATCCGCAGGTTCAGTCCTCTATGTCGACCAGGATTTAGGCCTCCATACGTCTAGCACCATCGCCGATGTCTTTGGCGCGACCGAAGTCCTCAACGCCATTGCCCGCATTGAGGCTGGCGAATACTCGGAAGAGCTCGCCACCACTGTTGGTGAGCAGTGGGATTTAGCAGAGCGCATCGAAGCGGCTCTCGACGCCGCGAGTATCCCCTTCCCCTTAGAGCGCACTATTGGTACTTTGTCTGGTGGTGAGGCCGTAACCGTGGCGCTGACCGCCGCATTCTTCCGCAAGCCGGATTTCCTCATCCTCGACGAGCCCACCAACAACCTGGATTCCTCATCACGCCAACGCTTACTCGAGCTCATTCGCACCGCGCCGATGCCGGTTCTCGTCGTCTCACACGACCGCGAGCTCCTCGAGCACGCCGATAGCATCGCGGAGCTCTACCACGGAACACTTCGCGAGTTCGAGGGAAACTACTCCTCCTACCGCGCAGCGATTGACGCCGAGCAGGATTCCGCGCAGGCCAAGGTCCGAGAGACCAAGGCCGAACACCGCAAACAAATCCGCGAGCGCGCCGCTATGCAGACCCGCATTGCGCGCGATGCCCGCCGCGGCAAGAACTTCGCCGCCTCGAAGCGCAAACCCGGCATGGCCATGGGCTTGGACAAGAACCGTTCCGAGCGCTCGGCTGCTGGACGTTCTCAACAGGCCAACGATGCAGTGGCTGCCGCCCAGTCGGCGCACGACAAGGCACAGCACGCGCTTCGCGACGACACCCATGTCCACATCGATCTCCCCGGCACTGAGCTGCCCGCGGGCACCCGCGTGCTGGTCAGCGATCTGCTCAGCATTACTGGCCCCGAACGCGTTCGCCTCGCCGGGCCCAACGGCAGCGGTAAGACCACCTTCCTCAACCGCATCGCCCGCGGCGACGTCGAGTACGCGCTGCCCTGCGGATACATCCGCCAACGCATCGTCTTGCCTGAGGAGAAGTCGGTGCTCGACATCGTGCGGGATGCCAACCCCAGCGCCGACCCACAGTTCCTGCGCGACCAACTGGCCCAGATGCTCTTTATCAACGACAAGATCCATCAGCCCGTGGGCCAGCTTTCTGGTGGCGAGCGCTTCCGCGTCGAAATCGCTCGCGTCTTGCTCAGCGATCCAGCCCCGCGCTTTCTGCTCCTCGACGAACCAACCAACAACCTCGATATCCCCACCACCGATTGGCTGATTGAGGTGCTTACCAGCTACCGCGGGGCATTCATCCTGGTCAGCCACGACGAGCACGTATGCGAGCGGCTAAACCTCACAACGACCGTTTCCATGGATGACTACAACTCTCTCCGCGAAACTGCTTACCTTGTGCGTTCCCCTCGCAACGCACAACGTCTGCGTGACTCCATCGACATGCTGAAGGCATCTGACAAAAAGGGGCCCTTCCGGTTTTAGAGTGCGTTGATTTTGTCCTGTAGCTGTCCGGAGTGGATCAGGCGCCCCAAGGAGGTTTTTAAATCCTAGGGAGATGCCACGTAGGTATTCGAGTCTGCCGTTGATTGCTTCGACGGGGCCGTTGGAGGCACCGATATCAAAGTAGGCAAGCACATCTTTGCGTCCGCGGCGCCCGGTAGTCTCACGTTGTAGTCTTTATCGGCATGTGGTGTGGGGATAGCTAACGTGGAATTAATTCCATTAAAGCAGGCACTATCCTGCTTTCATTTTATGCCGTTGAAACTTGCATGGCTTGAAGTCCTGAAACTTGATGGAGGAGGGGTGACCAAGTGATTGATAGTGCTGGACCAATGAGCCAGAGGTGGAACTTTTTCATCCGAGTATTCGAATCCCATTCTCTAATCCAAAATGGCAAGGTGGCGTACACACCAACGTTAATGACGGACCCTGTCTCCTGCCTCAGTGTTGCTGTGTGCGACTAAGGTCGTTGTGTCCGTATAGTGGGAATTCGGGAATTACCCTTGATCCATGCTGCAGCATGGGGATCGATGAAGCTCGCTACCATGTGGATGGCATTATCAACGGTGTCGAGATGTGCGATTTCACGAGGAATATTGTGTTGTTGGACGACTGATTCGTGATGAGAGCACCTATTTCTCATGTTGTAGACAACAACTACAAGATCTTCGAAATGCTGCCTATTGTTAGGTTTTTGCTTTAGGGCCTTCTCTACCTGAGGCCAGATGCTCGCCTGATAATAGCTAGTTAAGAGGAATCGCCAGAAGTCGAAGCTGAGTTCAGCAATGATCTTTCCTGGTGGTGCTCCTGCCCCTCCGGCTCGTCTCTTCGCTTTACGAATACTCCTCTCGGCTTCCTTGCTGAACGTCATTCGCCCGTTGTCAAACCATCGCTTTCCGAATCTTCTAGAAAGGGCGGTGTGGATGCAGTTTCGGAAGAGTACTTCGAGATGTTCGATGTCTGCGAGATAGGTCTTCGTGAGGTGCGTATTCCAAAGATACAGTGCTTCTGGTGACGGGTGGTTGGCGTACCTGCTCATTCGTGCAGATGAAAACCACTGGGATAGCGGAACTGGGCCTGGGCTTGGATTATTCATGTGGATATGATAAACTCTTTCTCGAAAGCCCCGGAACGATCCCTGCACTACGCACGTAGGAGTAAATCGCCGGGGTTATTGATGTTTTCGAGTTGGGGGAGTCCGGGGGCCTGGACAGCAGCCTTGGTGGACATCGCTAGTAATGGGGCAAGGTTGCAGGATTAGCGGCATCAGCCATAAGGCGTTTTCACAGCTAAAAATGCCTTTTATCCATTGCAGATGGCGTTTTTACACCCAAAGATGCCTTTTGACAGACATCTCTTGCGAGACGCCCTTTGTGAGGCGCCACAAGGAGGGACAGCGAACTAACTGACGAGTGCTTGCGCAGCGGCGCGGGCATCAGCGATGACGGCAGGCACGCCCACACCGCCTGCCCAGGCGCCGGTGGCGGCGATACCGGGGACGTCGGCAAGCGAGGCGCGCACAGCAGCGAGCGTAGCCAGGTACTTCTCGTCGTAGCGAGGGATACCGCCGAACCAGCGCTGCGTGTAGATTTCTTCCACGCCGGCAGCACGCCCGTCGAAGCCCGTGATCTTCTGCAGGTCATCAAGGGCATAGTCCACGAGGTCGTCCTCGTCCGCGCGGACGAGGGCATCGTCACCAAAGCGTCCGAAGGACGCACGCACGAGGAAGCCTTCGCGTTCACCCAGGTGCGGCCACTTATTGGAAGAGAGAGTAAAGGCCTTAGCGCGCAGATCCGGTTCGTCGGAGGCGATGAGGATGCCGGTGGCGTCGGGAAGCACGTTGCCCTCTGGGTCCGTGGCGGAAGCGAAGTTGAAACCGATGACCACAGAAGAGGCAAGCTGAATCGTGGCTAGGTGCTCGGCGGCATCAGGTGCCACAGTTTTGATGAGCCGTGCGGTCGTTGGAGCTGGGGTGGCAAAAAGCACGCGATCGAAGGGTCCGATATCCCCCGGAGCACCCTTAACGTCAAAGCCATCGCCCTTGCGAGTGACACCAGAAATGAACGTATCGAGGTGAACCTGCGCGCCGGATTTCTCCGCCAGAGCCTCATAGAGTTCGGCATAGCCGCCCTTGAACGTGCCAAAGACGGAGCCCTCGGCGGGGCTGCGGCCGGATTCGATCTGCTTAATCGCAGCAGACAACGTCACCGGGCCATCCTTAGCCAGCGTGTCCAACGCAGCCGCCAGGTGCGGGAGGGTAGCGCGCAGGCCTAGGTCATCGGCAACGCAGGAGTACACGCCGCCGAGGAGTGCGGACACCACGTGGTCGACGACGTCGTCACCGTACTGCTGGCGCACGAGCTTACCGACGGACACATCCCCACCAATTTCCCACTCAAACGGCTTCTCTGTGGTGATGCGCTCATTGGTGGCCGCGGAGAAAAAGTCCTGTGGTTCGGACGGAATGCCCATGACCCCGCCTTGCGGTAGGAAGTGCAGCTTGCCGCCGGTATAGACGCGCGGGCGCAGCTCGGCATTGGGTTCCACGATGGACTCGTGCAGGCCCAGCTCAGTAAAGAAATCGACGGCGTCCTGGCGGCGGCGGACAAAGGCTTCCGCACCCATGTCAGTCGGCCCACCATTAAACGGCACGGTGTGCAGTTTTCCACCGATGCGGTCGGCTGCCTCAAAAACGTAGACTTCGTGGGAACGCAGCTCCCAGGCTGCGGTGAGTCCTGCTAGTCCAGCACCGATGATCGCGATCTTCATTTAGCCCTCCTCGTGGATGATGGCGACGGCGCGGGTGATGGCGTCGGCGTCGGTAGTCGGCAGAACCCCGTGGCCGAGGTTCCAGATGTGTCCCTTTATGTCGCCGCGAGCACGTGCGGTGTCGACTTCAGTTTTGATGGTACGCACGGCCTGGCGCACGGCGTCGTCGCCAGCAAAAAGCAGGGCCGGGTCGAGGTTGCCCTGCAGGATATCTGCGTTGACGCGGGCAGCGGCAGCATCCATACTCACGCGGTAGTCCACGCCCATGACCTCGGAACCGGCCCCCGACATCGCTCCGAGCAATTCGCCCGTGCCCACGCCGAAGTGGATACGCGGCACGCGGCCTTCCGCAACCTTGAGGATCTGCGTGGAATACGGCAAGACGAACTCGCGGTAGTCGCGCTCATTGAGGTAGCCCGCCCACGAATCGAAGAGCTGCATGGCGTCAATGCCGGCATCGAGCTGTAGCTCCAAGAACGCGATGATCGTCGGCGTGAGGCGTTCCATGAGAAGGTGCCAGGTGTCCGGGTCAGAGTGCATCAGCGCCTTGGTGCGCTCATGATTTTTCGAGGGTCCACCTTCAATGAGGTAGCTAGCCAGGGTAAAAGGCGCGCCAACGAAACCGATAAGAGCCTGTTTGTCGGTGAGCTCGTTCAGGATGATCTCGATGCCCTGGCGGACCTCGGGCGCGTCGACATCCAGAACCGGCAGGTTAGCCACGTCCTCCTTGGTGCGCACCGGGGCATCCATAACGGGGCCGCGACCAGGGACGATTTCTACGCCCACGCCCGCTGCCTTGAGCGGAACGACGATATCGCTGAAGAGAATGGCGCCATCAACGTCGTGGCGGCGTACCGGCTGCAGGGTAATCTCCGCCAGTAGCTCCGGCATGAAGCAGGAATCCAACCTGTCTCTTATACACATCTCCGAGCCCACGAGACTCCTGAGCATCTCGT
>ERZ1031113.86-NODE-86-length-41624-cov-18.580649_pt1 | contig 41624 bp, 41 predicted proteins | sample MGYA00518225_ERZ1031113 | MGnify/ENA primary metagenome ERZ1031113 (study PRJEB33718, sample SAMN03159751) | human skin metagenome | collected 2014-05-20 | study: EMG produced TPA metagenomics assembly of the PRJNA266117 data set (Human skin bacterial metagenome...
ACGAGATGCTCAGGAGTCTCGTGGGCTCGGAGATGTGTATAAGAGACAGGCTAGACGCTGCCGACGAGCAGGCATTGGCCGCCTGGCTCGCTGTACCGACGCCGCAGAAATTCGTGCATGGCGTTAAAGGTCCGCTGCTGGCGGCTTGGCAGCGCGGCTGGGAGTCGGCTGGCTTGGCTTGCGATACCGAGTTGGCGGCCTATTTGTTGCGTCCTGACCAGCGCAGTTTCGATCTTGGAGATCTGGCGATCCGTCACCTGAAACGAGAACTGCGGGCCGGTGACGCCCCAGCTGACGAACCGGCCCAAGCCGCGTTCGATTTTGAAATCGATGACGAAGCAGCCAGCGAACAGGCCAGCAGTGACGCGATGGTGCGGGCTAAGGCCGTCGTCGATCTGGGCCAGCAGCTGCTCGATGAACTAGCCGAGCTTGGGCAACGAGAATTGTTGACTGACATCGAGCAGCCGTTGGCGCGGGTGTTGGCGAAGATGGAGCGGGTCGGGATCGCTGCAGATCTGGATGTCTTGAATGATCTGCGATCGGATTTCGATGACCGGGTCCGGCAGGCCGAGCAAGACGCCTACGCGGCGCTCGGCCACGAGGTAAATCTGGGCTCACCCAAGCAGCTGCAGGTCGCGCTCTTCGACGAACTCGGGCTGCCGAAGACTAAGAAGATCAAATCTGGCTACACCACCGACGCGGAAGCGATCGAGAATCTCTATGCCCGCACCGAGCACCCATTCCTGGCGGCGCTGCTGGCGCATCGGGACGCGATCCGGCTGCGGCAGACCGTCGACGGGCTGCTCAAGGCCGTCCAAGATGACGGCCGCATTCACACCACCTATCTGCAGACCGTCGCCGCGACCGGCCGGCTGTCCAGCGTCGAACCGAATCTGCAGAACATTCCGATTCGCACCGATGCCGGCATCAGGATCCGCGATGCGTTCGTCGTTGGGGACGGCTTCGACGGGCTGCTGAGCGCTGACTATTCCCAAATCGAGATGCGCGTCATGGCCGAGGTCTCAGGCGATGAACAGTTGATTGAGGCCTTCCGATCTGGCGTCGACTTCCACACCGTGACCGCCTCCCGGGTCTATGACGTCGACCCAGATGACGTCACCCCCGCGATGCGGGCCGGCGTCAAGCAGATGAATTACGGTCTTGCCTATGGTCTGAGCGCCTATGGATTATCGACCCGACTAGGAGTTTCGGTGTCGGTCGCCAAAGAACTGATGGACGACTATTTCGCCACCTTCGCCAATGTCCGCGACTATCTCGACTCCGTCGTCGCGACCGCTCGGCGTACCGGCTATACCGAAACGCTGCTGGGTCGGCGTCGCTATCTGCCCGACTTGAACTCCTCGGTGCGGCAGCGTCGTGAAATGGCTGAACGAATGGCCCTGAATGCGCCCATCCAGGGCACCGCAGCTGACATCATCAAGGTCGCGATGCTGCGCGTCGACGAAGCGCTCACCGCCGGCGGGTTCAAGTCACGGATGTTGCTGCAAGTCCATGACGAGCTCGTGCTGGAAGTGACCGCGGACGAACGTGAACGAGTCGAACAGCTGGTGCGTGACCAGATGACGACGGCAGCGACGTTGAGTGTACCGCTGGAAGTGTCGCTCGGTTATGGTCCTAGCTGGCATGCCGCAGCGCACTGATCGCTGCCCTCGCCATGACATCAGCTGATGAGGCTGCTGACCACCGCAAGATAGGTGACGTCAGCGAGCCGCTATCAAGTGCTGGGTGCACCGTCAGCATTCACTTGATCAGATCGGCGTAATAGATCATCCGACCCAGGGCTTCGCCGCGCAGCGTGTAATCCGAGCAGACCACCAAGGCGAAGCGCGGCCTTGGGTCTTCGTGGTCGTAGAGGATGTCTGAATCTGGGTCATAGTCAGCAACCTTGATGTGCAGCTTGTCGGCATAGGTATAGCAAGCCGCGTTACCTGCGTCGTCACTGATCTTGATGATCTGGCCTTTGTCCCAAGCGCCGTTATTCAGATCATTGCCAAGCGCGCCGCCGTACTGGAAGGTGTGCGAGCTGAGCACGACTTTGCCCTGCTGCGAGCCGATCTTGGGGCCGTCTTCCCACCAAGCGATGGTGTAGCCCTCATTTGGCGGCGGAGCCTCAGCAGCGCCGTCAACTAGCCCAACCGAGATGACTTTGAAGGTCTGGTCTTTGCCCATTACTTCGAATTTGGTGGGATGGGTGACCTCAGCGGGTTTGTCTGGGCAGCCAGGTGGTGGCGGCACGGGAGCCGGCGACTCGGAGCTCGGCGCAGACTGGGTGATCGTCGACGTCGCGGCCGGGCTGTGCACGTCGTGCTTGTTGCGATAATTGAGGAAGACCAAGCCGACCGTGAGCAGCAAGACCAGCACAATGGCGCTCATGATCAATCGATTGTTACGGCGTTTTTCCACGATCTACCCCAAACGAAATGGCGCACGGCGCGCACTGTCCAGGAATTTAGCAGAGCAGACCAAGAAGACCGTGCCGTACGACACTAGGCGGCAGCCCAGATTAGTGCGGCCGATCGGTGGGCGCTTGGCTGATCCGACTGGCCTAGTGCGCTAGCTGCCCAGCTGACGCAATTGACCCTCGCGGCAGGCCTAGATAGCATTATTAGGCATTGTGTTCTGCGTCCGTCCGGACCTAGTGACGACGTACGTGGTGCCTTGCCCTCGGCTTTCACCGTCGAACCCTCGTCGTCGGACTTGTTGAGTCCTGGCCGTGCTGCATGACGGCCGCAGTTGACTCGTCCAAGCCTTGAGCGGTGGTTGCGTCAAAGACATGCCTGTCGAATCTGACATGTCATGCGGCGTCGACGTGAGCCTGGCTAGGCAGCATATCGAGCAGCCTCGAAGAGCACCTTGCGCCCATCACCTTGTGCCAAACCACATAGTCCAAAATCGGAGCCCTACTACATATGACCTCCTCCATTGAGGCCTCACAGGTCGCAGTCGACGACATCGGAACCCCGGAGGCCTTCGAGGCCGCGGTTGATTCCACCATCAAATACTTCAACGACGGTGACCTCGTCACTGGCACCGTCGTCAAGATCGATCGGGACGAAGTCCTGCTCGACATCGGTTACAAGACCGAAGGCGTCATCCCCTCCAAAGAGCTTTCCATCAAGCACGACGTCGACCCCTTTGACGTGGTCGAGATCGGCGACGAGGTCGAAGCTCTCGTCCAGCAAAAAGAGGACAAAGAAGGTCGACTGATTCTGTCCAAGAAGCGCGCCCAGTACGAGCGCGCCTGGGGCACGATCGAGAAGGTCAAGGAAGAAGACGGCGTCGTCTCCGGTACCGTCATCGAGGTCGTCAAGGGCGGCTTGATCGTCGACATCGGCCTGCGCGGCTTCCTGCCCGCGTCGCTGATCGAGATGCGCCGCGTCCGCGATCTGCAGCCCTACGTTGGCCAGGAGATCGAGGCCAAGATCATCGAACTCGACAAGAACCGCAACAATGTGGTGCTGTCGCGTCGCGCTTGGCTCGAGCAGACTCAGTCTGAGGTCCGCAGCACTTTCCTCAACCAGTTGCAGAAGGGCCAGATCCGCAAGGGTGTCGTTTCCTCGATCGTCAACTTCGGTGCTTTCGTCGACCTGGGCGGCGTGGACGGCCTGGTGCACGTCTCCGAGTTGAGCTGGAAGCACATCGATCACCCGTCCGAGGTCGTCGAGGTCGGCACCCCGGTCACCGTCGAGGTCTTGGACGTCGACATGGACCGCGAGCGTGTCTCGCTGTCGCTGAAGGCGACCCAGGAAGATCCGTGGCAGCGTTTCGCCCGCACCAATCAGATCGGTGAGATCGTGCCGGGTGAGGTCACCAAGCTGGTGCCCTTCGGCGCGTTCGTGCGTGTCGAGGACGGCATCGAGGGCCTGGTGCACGTCTCCGAGCTGGCCGAGCGCCACGTGGAGATCCCCGAGCAGGTCGTCGCTGTCGGAGATTCGGTGATGGTCAAGATCATCGACATCGACTTGGAGCGTCGCCGCATCTCGCTGTCGCTCAAGCAGGCCAACGAGGACGTCGACATTCAGGCTGACGACTTCGATCCGTCGCTGTACGGTATGACCGCCAGCTACGACGAGCAGGGCAATTACATCTACCCCGAGGGCTTCGATCCGGAGACCAACGAGTGGAAGGAAGGCTACGAGGAGCAGCAGGCTGCCTGGGAAGCCCAGTACGCCGAGGCTCAGGCTCGTTGGATGGCGCTCAAGAAGCAGGCTGCCGAAGCCGAAAGCGTCGAGGCGGAGGCTGCAGTGGAAGCCGGTCAGGCGACCGAGTACACCTCGAGCTCTGCTGACGAAGAAGGTTCGCTGGCTTCTGACGAAGCCCTGCAGGCGTTGCGTGACAAGCTGTCTGGCGGCAACTGAGCACAGTTCGCTAGCTAGCGCATAATTCATCAAAATCGTCAGTGCCCTGGGAGATTGTCCCGGGGCACTGACGATTTTCGTCCCAGATTCGCGGCCAGGCGAGATATCGTCAACAGACGGGTCCAAACCGCGGATCTGGTGGCTCACGCTAGGAGTTGAATGGCTGCTGTGGAGATTGGTCTGACCGGCGGCATTGCGTCAGGTAAATCGCTAGTGGGTGGCCGCTTAGCTCAGTTGGGGGCGCGGGTCATCGATCATGATCAGCTGGCTCGCGACGTCGTCGAGGTAGGAACAGCTGGACTGAGCCAGATCGTCGACGCCTTCGGGACGCGGGTGCTGGCTGCTGATGGGAGTCTGGATCGCCGCCGGCTAGGACAGATCGTCTTCGCTGATGAACTAGCCCGCCGGCAACTCAACGACATCGTCCATCCACTGGTCCGGCAGGCCGCCCGTGACCTTGCCGCAGCGGCCCCGGCGGACGCGATAGTGGTGCAAATGATCCCCTTGCTGGTGGAGACCGGTCAGCAAGATGACTTCGATGCGCTGATCGTCGTCGATGTTCCGCAAGACGTCCAATTGGCACGGTTGATGGCGCGTAATGGATTCAGCAGGTCTGAAGCGCAGGCGCGGATTGCGTCCCAAGCTAGCCGGGCTGAGCGACTCGCTGCGGCTGATTTCGTCATTGATAATGCGGGGAGCATCGACGCCACGTTGGCTCAGGTCGATGACTTGTGGCGACGATTGACTCAGCTGCGCGACCGCAAGCTCGGCTGAGGGCGTAATCGGCGACGGATCTTTTGTCACAGCTGCCGCCTAGGCTTGGGACATGCGTCCAGTCAGTGATATCCAACGCCGAGTAGCGCCATTCGTGGTGCACTCAGAGTTCGCGCCGGCCGGCGATCAGCCAGCGGCGATTGACGCGTTGGAGCGACAAATCAAAGCTGGGGCCAATGACGTCATCTTGTTGGGTGCGACAGGCACCGGCAAGACCGCGACGATCGCCTGGCTCGCTGAGCGACTGCAACGGCCGATGTTGGTCATGCAGCCAAATAAGACGCTGGCTGCCCAATATGCCACCGAGCTTCGACAATTCTTCCCGAATAATGCCGTCGAGTATTTCGTCAGCTATTACGACTATTACCAACCAGAGGCCTATATTCCGCAGTCCGATACCTATATCGAGAAGGATTCTTCGCTCAACGAAGAGGTCGAGCGACTCCGGCATAGCGCGACGAACTCGCTGCTGACTAGGCGTGACGTCATCGTCGTCGCGACCGTCTCGGCGATCTACGGTCTGGGTACCCCGCAGGAATATGTTGACCGGATGCTGCGGGTTCGAGTCGGCCAAGAGTGGGAACGCAATGCGTTGCTGCGCAAATTGGTCGAAATGCAATATGCCCGCAATGATCTAGCCGGCACACGCGGCACTTTCCGGGTGCGTGGTGACACTCTCGAGGTCTTCCCGATGTACGAGGAGAACGCCGTCCGGTTGGAGTTCTTCGGCGACGAAATTGAGGCGATTTCGACGCTGCATCCGCTGACCGGCGAAATCTTGAGCGAAGACGAAGAGATGTATATCTTCCCTGCCAGCCACTATGTCGCTGGCGCCGAGCGCATGGAAAGAGCTATCCGGGGCATTGAGCTAGAGCTGGCCGATCGGCTGGACGAACTGGAGACCCAGCACAAGCTGTTGGAGGCGCAGCGACTGCGAATGCGCACCACCTATGACATCGAAATGATGCGGCAGATCGGCACCTGCGCGGGCATCGAGAACTATTCGCGGCATATTGACGGCCGCGGCCCTGGCACCCCGCCGAACTGTCTACTCGACTATTTCCCCGAGGATTTCGTCCTGGTCATTGACGAGTCGCACGTCACCGTGCCGCAAATCGGCGGCATGTATGAGGGCGACATGAGCCGTAAACGCACGCTGGTCGAGCATGGCTTCCGGCTGCCGAGCGCGGTCGATAATCGTCCGCTGCGCTTCGAGGAGTTCACTGAACGAATTGGCCAGACGGTCTATTCGTCTGCGACACCGGGGCCGTATGAGATGGCCAAAGCCGACGGCGAGGTGGTTGAGCAGCTGATCCGTCCGACCGGCCTGGTCGATCCGGAGATCATCATTCGGCCGACCAAGGGGCAGATTGACGACCTCATGGAGCAGATTCAGATCCGCGCCGAACGTGACGAGCGAGTCTTGGTCACGACCTTGACCAAGAAGATGGCCGAGGATCTCACCGATTATCTGATGGAACACGGGGTGCGGACGCGATATCTGCACTCAGAGGTCGACACCTTGCAGCGCGTGACTTTGCTGCGGGAACTGCGGATGGGCGAATACGACGTTCTGGTCGGCATCAACCTGCTGCGTGAGGGTCTTGACCTGCCTGAGGTGTCTCTGGTGTCGATCTTGGACGCCGACAAGGAAGGCTTCCTGCGATCTGAACGGTCGTTGATCCAGACGATCGGTCGTGCGGCGCGAAATGTTTCGGGTCAGGTGCATATGTACGCCGACACCATCACCCCGTCGATGCAGATCGCGATTGATGAGACGAATCGTCGCCGCGCCAAGCAGATCGCCTACAACCAAGAGCACGGCATCGATCCGCAGCCGCTGCGTAAAAAGATCGCTGACATCACCGACTTGCTGGCTCGTGAGGACGCAGACACCGACGCGCTGGTGGCGCGCGCCGGAGGTAAACGGAAATCGCCGCTGCCAGCCGGTACCGAACTCAAGCGGGATCTGGATCCGTCGAATCTGCCCGCTAATGAGCTCGCTGATCTGATCGCTGAGTTGACCGAACAGATGCACACAGCCGCTGAAGAGCTGCAATTTGAGCTCGCGGCCCGCCTGCGCGACGAGATCGCTGACTTGAAAAAGGAACTGCGCGGGATGGTCGAGGCTGGCAAGTGAATGCAATGAGTTGACAGCGCGATTTGGGGGCCAGCGCCTCCGCTCGGCAGAATTGGCCGAGGAGGGGAGTAACCCCAAGTGTGACTGTCGTCATCGCGAAACCTGCTTAGGCGGTTTCCGGCAGCACAGCGGCTACCAGTACGCGGCCAGACCTCCAACACTGTCTTCTGCAATCGCGAAAGGTCGCAATGGTCATCTCGACGCTCACCTGGGTGATTACCCTGGGCATCCTCACGGTCTTCCTCGTCGGCGACGTCATTCACATGTCTCGTCACCCGCACGAACCGAGCCCCAAGGAAGCCGGCACCGTCATCGCCTTCTACATCGGCGCGGCGCTGCTATTCGCCGTCGGTATTGGCTTTTTCGGTACGACCACTGACGGCACGAGCAGCTGGGCGCACGCAGGTGATTTCCTCGCCGGCTATCTGACCGAATATTCACTGTCGATTGACAACCTATTCGTCTTCTTGCTGGTGATGTCGAGCATGGCGGTGCCGCGTAAATATCAACAGTTTGCGTTGATGCTGGGCATCATCTTGGCGCTGATCTTCCGCGGCATCTTCATCGCTGTGGGTGCCGTCATCATCGATAACTTCGCCTGGGCTTTCTTCCTGTTCGGCGCCTTCCTGGTCTACACCGCCTGGAAGTTGGTCGCTGACTACCGAAAAGAGCAGCAGCGTAAAGCTGAAGGTGACGCAGCTGAGGCTGAGGACGCCACTGACAATGCCTTCATGCGCTGGGTCAAGCGCGTCATCCCGTCGACTGACGAGTACCACGAGACCCACATGAGCGTGAAGATCGACGGCAAGCGCGTCGTGACGCCGATGTTCTTCGTGGTCGCCGCGCTCGGCAGCATCGACTTGATGTTCGCGCTCGACTCGATCCCCGCGATCTTCGGCCTGACTCAAGAGCCCTACCTGGTGTTCACCGCGAACTTCTTCGCCCTGATGGGCCTGCGTCAGCTGTACTTCCTGCTCGGTCACCTGCTCGAGCGGCTGGTCTACCTCTCGCTGGGTCTGTCTTTCATCTTGGCGTTCATCGGTGTCAAACTCTTCTTGCACGCAGCGCACGTCTACGGCTGGATTGGTTTCGAGGTGCCGACTTGGCTGTCGCTGGTCGTCATCATCGTGACGCTGATCATCACCGCTGTGCTCAGCTTGCGCAAGTCTGCTCGTGATGAAGCTGAAGGCAAGACCACCCCAGAAAGTGCCGCCGCCGACGCCCATCAACGGGTCTCGGACGACGCCGAAGCCATGAAGTCGGTCCAGCAGCACGCTGACGCCACCGGCGTCCCCGATGAAATCCGCGACGAGCGTCCTGACACGTCAGCTGGCCAGGGCAGCACGATGATCCGCCCCGACGCTGATCGCTGAGCCGCTAGTTCCCTGACACGTCACGACCCCAGGCCGCTCCCAGGCCATGAGTCGATGGTGCGCTGATCATCTAGGCGAGATCGATAAGAGCATTGACGAAATGTAGACGTCGAACGCGAAGTGCAGGTCGGGCGGGAGCTGAAACGAAGGCTCACCGCAACGCACTGAACCCCACGAAGGATGCGCCGCTCACCAGCCGCGGTCGCGCCACTGATCGAGGTGAGGGCGCTCGACGCCCAGCGTCGTGTCGTCACCGTGCCCTGGATGGATGACGGTGTCGTCAGCAAAACGCTCAAATATTTGCGTCACGACATCATTGAGCAGCGACTCAAAATCAGCGGACGAATTGGTCTTGCCGACCCCGCCGGGGAACAGCGAATCGCCGGTGAAGATGTGTGCCGGGCCATTAGCTGCCCTCAGCGCTAGCGCGATCGATCCTGGGGTATGCCCGACCAAGCCGATCACTTCTAGCTGATAGTCGCCGACGGGGATGACGTCCCCGGTCCACACCGTCTGTTGTGGGACGTCAGTCGAGCCCTGGATCGCTGCGGCGTCCGGTTCGCCGCAAATCGCCTGGGCGTCGCCGGCGGATAGCACAGCGGCGAGGGCTTGAATGTGGTCACCGTGACGATGGGTCGTGACGACCTGCTGTAGTTCGCGACCGTCCAGCCACGCCGATAGCTTCTGGGCATCTGCTGCGGCATCAATCAGGGTGACGGGACCCTCGGCCGGCACCAGCAGATAGGCATTGTTGTCCATTGGCCCGACACTGCGTTTGAACACGGCCAGTCCGTCGACGTCGATGATCTGCAGCGCGGCGCCGCCCGGTTCAACGTGGTTGGTCATCTTGTGGCTCCTCGGGGTAGATGTGGACTCAGCGCGGTGCTGGCGGGCGGGGTAGATCTAGTTCGTCAGCGGTTTCGGGACGCAAACGGCCGGTTATCCAACCCAGCAGCACCGCTCGGCTCGCGGTCAACTGACGAGGAGCGCCTAAACCAGGCAGGGTCGCTGCGAAACCGTCCTCGGCTCGAAGTTCCAGAGGCGGTAAACCTTCCGCGACGCGGGCATTGGCGAGATTGAATGCCAACAGCCAGGCAGCGACTTCCGGGTCCAGCTGTTCGATTTCGAAACCGATGTCCAGGTCTACGTGGTGCAGCACAGTCTCATTGAGCCGGGCCAGCGGAATGGCCTCGATGCGATGTTTGAGCCGCCCGTCGACAGCCGCAGGGTGCTGCTCGAATAGGGTGAAAATTTCAGTCAGCTGCGAATTGATCCGCCCGGCGCTGGTATCCAAATCGATCTGGATCTCCAGCCCAGAACGCATCGAGTCCCGCTCAATCGCCCAACGGCGCGTGCTCGCCGAACCGTATAGCGTCGGGCGGCCACCTGCCGCGATTCCCTCAAGTGCGCGGCTGAATGCGTCAGCATTACGAGCGAGATGCGCTGCGACGTGCGCTCGTGTCCAACCAGCCAGTCGCGAAGGTGACTGCCACTGTTCGTCGCTGACCGAAATGGTGTCGCCGAGCAGTTGGGTCGTAGCCTCCAATTTGCAGCGGCGGACGTCAGCGACCTGCGCTGGCGGCTGCCAGTCGTCGACGAAAGCCAACTCGTCAAAGACCGCATCATTCGGACCCACGCTCTCAAGACAAGCAAATTGCCTAGTCAGCTGTCTAGCTGGTGAGCCGAAATTGCGGCCAAAATCAGACCTGCGCGTCGCTGTCGTGCACCAAAGTCTTGTCTTCGCTGCGCTGCTCGGGGTGGGAACGCCGAATGCGACAGTCAGCCGCGGCAGATCACTCGTCAGATTTCGGCCGCCGACTAATCTAGAACAGTGACTGACCGACTCGTGATCCGCGGCGCCAGACAACACAATTTGAAAGACGTTTCACTGAGCCTGCCGCGCGACGCGATGATCGTATTCACCGGCTTGTCTGGATCTGGCAAATCATCGCTGGCCTTCGACACCATCTTCGCCGAAGGACAGCGCCGCTACGTCGAATCTCTTTCCGCCTACGCCCGGCAATTCTTGGGTCAAATGGATAAGCCGGACGTCGATTTCATCGAGGGCCTTTCGCCGGCGGTCTCGATCGACCAGAAATCCACTAGTCGCAACCCCCGGTCGACGGTCGGCACCGTCACCGAGGTGCACGACTACTTGCGTCTGCTGTTCGCGCGGGTTGGGCATCCGCACTGTCTGGTCTGTGGCGCGCCAATCAGCAAGCAGACCCCCCAGCAAATCGTCGATCAGGTCATGGCGCTTCCTGAAGGCACCCGTTTTCAGATCCTCGCGCCGGTGGTTCGCGGCCGTAAAGGTGAATACGCCGACCTCTTCTCCTCGCTGGCCACCCAGGGCTATGCCCGCGTAAAAGTCGATGGTGAGATTCATCAGCTCAGCGACGTTCCGACGCTGGAAAAGCAGATCAAGCATGACATTGACGTCGTCGTCGACCGCGTCGCGGTCAAAGCGAGCTCACAGCAGCGCATTACCGACTCGATCGAAACTGCGCTTGGCTTGGCTAATGGCCTAGTCAGCTTGGATTTCGTCGACCGTGATCCGAGCGACAAGAGCAGGCTGCGGACGTTCTCTGAGCAGATGGCCTGTCCCAATGGCCACCCCGTCGAGCTCGACGAACTTGAGCCTCGTCAGTTTTCTTTCAATAGCCCGTGGGGTGCCTGCCCGGCCTGTGACGGCCTCGGCCTGACCCTCGAAGTCGACCCAGAATTGGTCGTCCCCGATCAATCGAAGAGCCTGGTCGACGGGGCCATCGCCCCCTGGGCGAGTCCCTCGGTCGCTGCGCATTACAAGCATGTCTTCACTGGCATGGCCGAGAAAGAGGGCTTCGACGTCGAGCTGCCGTGGAGCGAGTTGCCTGAGAAGGTGCGCAAATTCGTCCTGAATGGCTACGCCGACCCGGTCGTCGTCAGCTATCCAAACCGTTTCGGCCGGGTGCGCAGCTACACCCAGAAATATGAGGGTGTGCTGCCCAATGTGCGGCGTCGCTATGACGAAGCTGAAACCGATTCGGCCAAAGAGCGCTGGGGCGCATACATGCGCGAAATCCCTTGTAGCGCTTGCCGGGGCGCCCGGCTAAAGCCCGGTTCGCTGGCGGTCACCGTCGGCGGCAAGAACATCGCTGAGATCTCCGAGCTGTCGATCACTGACGCGCAAGACTTCTTGACCGAACTACAGCTGTCGGAATCCGAGACGCAGATCGCCCGGCTGGTCTTGCGCGAAATGCAAGCCCGGTTGAACTTCTTGATCGACGTCGGCCTGGACTATTTGACGTTGAGCCGTGCCGCTGGCTCGCTTTCTGGTGGCGAAGCTCAACGCATTCGGCTAGCAACCCAAATCGGTTCCGGTCTGGCCGGTGTGCTTTATGTGCTCGACGAACCATCCATCGGCTTGCATCAGCGCGACAATATGCGGCTGATCGAGACGCTGCTACGGCTGCGCGACATCGGCAACACATTGATCGTCGTCGAGCATGACGAAGACACCATCAAAGCTGCTGACTGGATCGTCGACATCGGCCCGGGTGCTGGCGAGCAGGGCGGTGAGGTCGTCGTCAGTGGCACCGTGGACGAGCTGCTCAGCAATGCAGCCTCCGAGACTGGCGCCTATCTAGCTGGCCGGAAAACAATTCCGCTGCCGGCGTCGCGGCGGCGCGGCAACGGTGAGGAGATCGTCGTCGCCGGCGCGAAAGAAAACAATCTGCGCAATGTGACGGTGCATTTCCCGCTCGGGAAGTTCGTCGTCGTCACCGGTGTCTCGGGATCGGGCAAATCGTCGTTGGTCAATGGCATCTTGTACGCCGCGCTGAGCAAGCACATCTACGGTTCGAAGGCAGTGCCTGGCAAGCATCGCGAGATTCGCGGCGCTGAGCACATCAACAAGATCATTCATGTCGATCAGTCGCCGATCGGCCGCACCCCGCGTTCAAATCCGGCGACCTACACCGGGGTCTTCGACAAGATCCGAAATCTGTTCGCGTCCACCCCCGAAGCTAAGGCGCGCGGCTATTTGCCGGGCCGGTTCAGCTTTAACGTCAAGGGTGGGCGCTGTGAGCACTGCATGGGCGACGGCACCATCAAGATCGAAATGAACTTCTTGCCCGACGTCTACGTGCCCTGCGAGGTCTGTCATGGTGCGCGCTACAACCGGGAAACCCTCGAGGTGCGCTACAAAGGCAAGACGATCGCTGACGTGCTACAAATGCCGATCGCTGAAGCTGCGAATTTCTTCAAGCCGATCAATTCAATTTCGCGCTATTTGGAAACGCTGGTTGAAGTCGGTCTCGGATATGTCCGCTTAGGACAGCCAGCCACGACGCTTTCGGGTGGTGAAGCTCAACGCGTCAAATTAGCCACTGAATTGCAGCGGCGCGCCACTGGCCAGACGATGTACATTCTCGACGAACCCACCACGGGCCTGCATTTCGAAGACATTCGTAAATTGCTCGGTGTCCTGGAAAAACTCGTGGACGCCGGTAATTCTGTGGTGGTCATCGAACACAATCTCGACGTCATCAAGACCGCCGACTGGATCATCGACATGGGGCCCGAAGGTGGCTCTGGCGGCGGCACCGTCGTCGCCACCGGCACCCCCGAGCAGGTCGCCAAGGTAGGGGAGTCTTATACCGGCCAATTCCTGGCGCCCATCTTGGCTGGCAAAGAAGTGCCGCTAGCGAAGAAGGATCCGGACGCGCTCATCCAGGCGGACGAATCGCCTGCGCCCAAACGCACCCGTAAACCCAAGGACGCTAATACCGCGGCAGCCAAAGCTGGCCGCAAGCAGGCAGTCGCTGATGCCAAAGCCAGCTCGACGTCCAAGACCCGTAAGACCAAGCAGGCTTAATGGCAGATCCGGCAAGTTATCGTCCGGCGCCTGGCTCGATTCCAACCGAGCCAGGCGTCTACCGCTTTTCTGACGCGAATGGGCAAGTGATCTACGTCGGCAAAGCTAAAAATCTGCGAAATCGGCTGAATTCCTATTTCCAAGATCCAGCTGCGCTGCATTTTCGAACTCGAACGATGGTCTATTCTGCTTCGAAAGTTGAATGGACCGTCGTCCAAAATGAGCTGGAATCCTTGCAGCTGGAATACACCTGGATCCAGCATTACGATCCCAGATTCAATATCAAATATCGCGACGATAAATCTTATCCATGGCTGTGCGTCACCTGGTCTGACGAATTCCCGCGCGCTTTCGTCGGACGTGGCGCTAAACGCAAAGGTTGGCGATATTTCGGACCCTTCGGGCAAGCCTGGGCGGTCCGCGAAGCAGTCGATTCGTTGCTACGGGTCTTCCCGATGCGGTCTTGCAGCACGGGGGTGTTCAATTCAGCGAAAGCCTCCGGCCGGCCATGCCTGCTGGGCTATATCGGCAAATGCAGCGCGCCGTGCGTTGGACGGATCAGCGCCGAAGAGCATCGCGAGATAGTCGACGATTTCTGCGCCTTCTGGAGCGGCGATAATGCCCGGCTCGAACGCCAGCTGACCGACGAAATGAAGCAAGCCGCCGCGAACCTCGAATTCGAAAAAGCTGGCGTGCTGCGCGACGCGCTCGAGGCGTTAAAGCAGGCCACCGAGAAGAACACCATCGTGCTCGGCGAACACACCGACGCTGACGTCATCGCGCTGGCCGTCGACCCGCTCGAGGTGGCCGTCCAAATCTTCCGAGTGCGGGCTGGGCGCATCCGTTCTGAGCGCGGCTGGGTCGCTGACCGTCCTGACGATGGCCCCGTCAGCGAGCTGGTCGAAGCTTTCTTATTGCAGATCTATGGCGATCAACACAGCATCCAGACCGAAATCGAAAAGCAAATCCCGCCCGAAATCATCGTCCCCGAGCTGCCGCCCAATCCTGAGCTCGTCGTGCAATTGCTCGAAGAGCAACGCGGCGCCAAGATCAATCTGCACGTCGCCCAGCGCGGCGATAAAAAGACGCTGCTTGCCACCGCGCAGCGCAATGCTGAAGAGGCGCTAGCGATTCACAAGACCAAGCGCGCCGCCGACCTCGCGGTGCGCAACCAGGCACTGGAAGAACTCCAAGAGGCTTTGATGTTGCCGGCTGCGCCGCTGCGCATCGAAGGTTTCGACATCTCGCATCTGCAGGGCACCGAAGTGGTCGGCTCAATGGTCGTCTTTGAAGACGGCTTAGCCCGCAAATCGGAATATCGGCGCTTCGTAATCAAGAGTTTCGAGGGCTCCAATGACGTCGCCGCGATGGACGAAGTACTGCGTCGCCGGCTGCGACGGCTGCTCGACGAACGCGGTCAGTTGGCCAATGAGGGCGGAGCTGAGGGCACGTTGGTTGATCCGGTGACCGGAGCGCCGAAGAAATTCGCCTATGCGCCGCAGTTGATCGTCGTCGACGGCGGTCTGCCGCAGGTCAACGCAGCGAACCAGGTGCTCATCGACCTGGGGCTGGCCGACGAAATTCAGCTCATTGGCCTGGCGAAGCGACTGGAGGAAATCTGGTTGCCGGGCGAGGAATTCCCGCTGATCTTGCCGCGTAACTCCGAGGGGCTCTATCTGCTGCAACGGGTGCGCGATGAGTCCCACCGTTTCGCTATCACCCATCACCGCGGTCGGCGGTCTAAGGCGATGGTCGAATCGATTCTGGATGACGTGCCAGGGCTGGGGGAGGTGCGCCGTAAGACATTGACGACGTATTTCCCGAGCCTGAAGAAACTGCGTGCCGCCAGCCTCGACGAGATTGCCGCGCTGCCCGGTTTTGGCCCGAAAGTGGCGCAGGCGGTGGTCGACGCGCTAGCGGCCGACGGACCGGCTCCGTCGATCAATGTGACCACCGGTGAAATCATCGAGTGATCCGACGCTTGGCGCTTGATGTCCGCTCGGCTCAATGGTCGTTGCTCTCCACGATTGCTACGAGTCCTCGATCGATTCGGCCTTGTCCTCAGGCCAGCGACTCATTTAAGTGGGTCCTCACTACCATCTCAATGTCGCCATCAGCTGTCCGGAAAATCCCGTTCTCCGAAATGCGGTAGAGGTCCGCCGGAGCCTCGGAACTTGCGGAGGGGATTTTCGACCATGCGAAGCTGTCTTGACGGCCATTGCCCGAAATCGTGACGAAAAGCTGTTCTCCGGCCCTACGAAGTTCACTGATGATCGGATCGCGCTCGATTGTTTCTCTATATTGAGCTGCTGCCTGGTATGGGTCCTGGGAAAGTTCATCTGGGTCCGGACCCACGTTTATCTTAACGCTGCCAATTGACTCGCTCGCGGATCGGAGCGACGGCGGCAGTGAGCGTCTCAGTAGAGCCCAGCTTTGCTGGTATGGAGCGATATGTACCTCCAAAATGGGGCTCGCCGGTTGCATGTGCTCGCCGAACATGAACCACGGCTGAGTAGTCGTGACGCTCTGTTTTCCGTCGCTGACCAGTTGGGTCAAGAATGCGCGACGTTTACTGACCGAGGCGAGCATGACTGATGACTTAAAGCGTTTGGCGACCATCAGGACATCTAACCAGTCGGGGGTGACACGACCGTCGGGCGCTAAAATGCCAGCGGCTAAGAGTCCCCAGCGATGGGCAGGATCCCTTAGCAAAATCTGAGTTCCGTCAAAGCCTGCCAACGCCGCTTCCCAGCATTCTTGGTGGCATTGGCCGCGACGAGTTGCGTGCTCCAGCATTTCCATGCAGACATCCCAAATTGACGAATTCTTCTGATTTCATCGGCGCCGCGGTGGCTTGGGTCGTTCCAGATCGTACTTTTGGGCGCAGCTATCCCACGATCCGCACATGTTGTCGGGATGCATTCTAATAACACCCCCAGATTGGCTACGTGCACTAACAACCACGAAGAGGCTCCCGCTATCGAGCAGGGGTGCGACGAGAAATGCTGCACGCCTTTCAACCTCGTTAGCTATTGTTCGCATGGTGTCCGGGTAAGTCGAATCCGATTCCACATAAATGTTTATTTCATTCATATTGAGGCCATCACCGCTTACCGCTCCCGATACGCTGGCGACGTGCGGCAGTTCGGCCGCTTGGGCCACTATGTCGGCCTTTACCTTTTGAAGGTCCGGTTTCGTTTCCTCCGGCCAGCGGGTGCTTTGGTGGCTGGAGCACCCGGCCATCAGTATTGCGGCTGCAATCCCGAAAACTACTGCACCTCGTGATTTTTCCATGAGATCAGCCGCGCCCAACTTGAACGGTGTAAGTTTTGCGCAGTTGGCCAGCATCCCCTATGAATGGATATAACTGAGCATTAAAGTCGGTCAGTTGAGGTATTGAACCATCGGCGAGAGCCGAACTGACTCGCCAACTGTATGTTCGAGTGCTGTGATGGTATCCGATGGGATCTTGGCGTGCGGAGAGGCCGGGAGTTTCGGGAAAATTCCGCTCTGCGAAGAAGACTTCGTTATAGCTTTCCGCAGACCAGTCAGGCGTCATTCTAAATGGTCCGATATTTCCAAACTGCGAAAGGTCGCCCGACAGCTTTGGTACTACGTCATACTGATTCACCAAGTTGATGACTTGGACTGTCGCAGGTACCTCGATATCGCTTACGGGTGAACCGACAGTAACGATGTGATCGATTCTATAGCTGGCAGCGAAGCTCGGGTCAATGCCAATATTACAGCCGTTTAGACCGCCTTGGGAGTGTCCGCCAATGAGCAGATGTGGACGCTCGAATTGAAGTTGCGGATGTTCGGCCTTGAACTGTTGAACGGCCAAGTCAATAGCTGCTTTGTTAGACTCATTGACAGCAGAGGTACCGTACGCTTTCGAGTGAACATTTGCTACCCAGTCGGCGCCTTTCTGGTGCTTGGTCCATCCATCGACATCAGCGATATCGAACATAGTTCCAGGCAGAAGAGCAGTAACATATACTTCTGAGTTTACGACTGCAATCGAGACCTTGATAGCCCCGATGTCTTGGCCTTCGGATTCATCGTATGTCTGTTGCATTTCGTAAATAAGTTCGACTATGTCTCGCGGTGGCTCGGTGACTTCTGAGTATGTATCTTCCCGCTCGGGGCGCAAAAGTGGCTGATAGGGCTTCCCATCATGGAAGAAATCGTCCATCTTTTCCGGTGGAATATGTTCCCCCAGGAACTTGCTCATAAGTGTGCGCGATGCGTCCTGGTGCAGGACGGGGTAAAGCCCAAAAGCGATTGCCTCTACCGCTGAAGGACGCGTGCCTCTCATTATGTAGTCATTCAGCCACGCCGGCATTTCTCCTTCTTCCGCAAGCGCCCAAATAACAGGGGAGCGGACCAGGTGGAGGCCGACTTTGCCTAAGCCAGGGAACAGGGAGGGGAGTTGATCGTCCCACTGCCATACATAGTCCCAATCGACATAACCTAACGAATTCAACCGTATAGCGTTCATATGATCTAAAGCGGCCACGGATCGCGCTCGTTTAATGAAATCAGTGTTGACCGACTCCAGCATGGAAGCGCACGTTAAATCCAACCGATCGGCCTGCCAAGCCGCTGCCCAGGTCGAATAGCGGGCCATTTCAGCTTCTCGTGGATTAATCTTCACACCGTAGGGAACACTGACCTCTCCGGCTGGACTAACCTTGAAACCTGCGGCCGCCAATTCTTTCGTTAAGGTCTCCATCAATAGCTTGAGTTCACCCAGTTGGCGTGCGGCTGAGGAATAGATTCTGCCAGGCTAAGCAAAGAGTTTGAGAGGGAATCGTGATGCATAGAGATTATTTCACGATCAAGCTTGGCGATATTAGCTGCGTCGCTGACCCAAGAGATGGGGCGCGCTCGCAAAACCTCGCTGGCGGCGTCACGCAGTAATTCGGATCGATGACGAAGATCCTCTCCTGCTTCAGCCAGCACTTGGGAATTTGACGCTAAGACTGAATTCCAGTAGTTCATTCCAACCTGTCCTTGAACAAGTTTTTGAGGACGCTCGAAAGTTCTTCTTCGTTGTTTTCGTACAGCTTTGCTGTAGTGCGCATGGTTTGGGCGTGGGTGTCTATATGAGCGGTCAGTTCTTTTGACGACTGCGATAGCCTCACAGCTAGCTGGTCATCCAAATTGATCGATTTGCAGCCTTCCCACGCGTCGCGAAATGATGACCAGCATGCCCACTCCGACGCGCCGTGGGCAGCCGAGCGGAGGGCCTCGAATCTAGCTGCGACGCTTCGTAGTTCTGCAGGGTTGACTTGGAAATCGGTGGCCCAACTGTCTGTCATACTGGCTCCGTTCTAGAAGGCTGAGGGCTTAATTCCGAACCTTCCTTGGCTCTCAATCTAGAGGGGTAGTAGGCGGTATGAACGACGGTCACATGAATCTGTGGATAACTTTGTAGGCAAGAGGTTGAACTTCAATCCCACTGCCGCTATCGCATAATGGAACAATGAGCAGCGCTGACCAACCGCGTACGGTCATCATCACTGGCCTATCGGGCGCTGGCCGGCGCACCGCCGCCCACGCCATGGAAGATCTCGGCTGGTTCGTCGTGGACAATTTGCCCCCGGTGATGTTGCCGCAGCTGATCCAAACTGCCGGTGACGGCGGCCAATCCCGGCTCGCAGTCGGCCTGGATGTCCGCAGCCGCGAGATGTTCGAACAGTTGCCCTTTGTCTTCACCGAACTTGATCGTCAAGATGTCCATCCTGAAATCTGCTTCCTAGAAGCCAGTGACGACACCATCATTCGACGCCAAGAATCCTCGCGCCGACCGTTGCCGCTGCAAGGCGACGGCACCTTGGCCGAGGCGCTGCTCAAAGAGCGTCGCATGATGGCTGATCTACGCGCGGCGGCTGACGTGGTCATTGATACCTCGAGCCTCAATGTGCACCAATTGCGCGCCCGGATCGGGCATATCTACGGCGGCCAGGATTCTGATGACGTCAGCGTGCAGCTGATGAGTTTCGGGTTCAAAAATGGCGTCCCCCGCGACGCAGACATGGTCTTTGATGTGCGTTTCCTGCCTAATCCACACTGGGTGCCTGAGCTTCGCCCTAAGACTGGGTTGAGCCAGGATGTCGCCGAGTATGTGCTCAATCAGCCAGGTGCGGCGGACTTTCTTGATTCGGTTGAAGAAATTTTCAAGACCGTCGCGGACGGCTACTTGCGGGAAGGAAAACGCCTAGTCACCATCGCGATTGGTTGCACCGGCGGCAAGCATCGTTCCACGTCAATGAGCGAAGCCTTTGCCGACCGGCTACGTCGGCAGGGCACCACCGTCAGCGTCCTGCACCGCGACCTGGGGTTGGAGTGATGAAGTCCTCTTTGCCCAAAGCGGTCGCGCTGGGCGGCGGGCACGGGCTGGCCGCGTCGCTCCAGGCGCTGCGTCAGGTCACCGATCAGCTGACGGCCATCGTCACTGTTGCTGACGATGGTGGCTCCTCGGGCCGGTTACGAGCCGAGCTAGGCGGGCTGCCGCCGGGCGATCTGCGGATGGCCATGGCGGCGTTGGCTGGCGATTCGGCCCGCGGCCGGAATTGGTCGCGGCTGCTCCAAGAACGTTTCCACGGCGACGGGCCGCTGGCTGGGCATGCAGTAGGCAATCTGCTAATCGAAGCGGCCTGGCAAGACCGCGACTTCGTGGTCGGCTTGGACACGCTCGGCTGGCTCTTGGAGCTGGAAGGCCGCGTCTTGCCGATGTCCAGCGTGCCGCTGCAAATCGAAGCTGACGTGCTGGGATTGGACGCGGCAGATTCGCAGGCCGCGACGATTGTCCGTGGTCAGCATGAGGTTGGCGTCACCAAGGGCACCGTCACAGCCGTCCGGCTGCTGCCAGATCAACCCCCAGCTTGCCGGGAGGCTGTCGCGGCGGTGCGCGACGCGGACTTCGTGCTGCTCGGACCGGGTTCATGGTTCACCTCGGTCATTCCGCACTTGCTAGTGCCCGGCTTGGCCGAAGCGATCATCAACAGCCAGGCCAAAAAAATCCTCAATCTGAATGTCGTCTCCGCCCACGAGACCGAGGGTTTTAGCCCCGGCAAACACATCCAATTGATCCGCCAACACGCACCCGGTTTGCGGCTGGATTACGTGCTAGCTGACGAATCTTTTGGCGCCGGCGATCACGAATTACGCGAGTTGGTCGAAGAATGCGGTGCCCAATTAGTCGTCGCTGACGTCCGTATGCACGACGGCACCGCCCGTCATGATCCGCTGCGGCTAGCCTCGCTGTTTCGAGAACTCATGATCGGCTGACAGCTCAACGCGCAGCAGCGCAGATATGGAACAATCGTCCACATGGCAATGACGCAACAGGTCAAAAACGAGCTGGCGACGGTCGAGGTTAAAAAGCCTGAGATCCGACGAGCTGAACTGGCGGCGGCGTTGCGTTTTAGTGGGGGACTGCACTTGGTCGGCGGTCGGATCGTCGTCGAAGCTGAATTCGACACCGGCGGCGCAGCGCGCCGGGTGCGCAGCGCTATCAGTGACCTGTTTGGTTACGAATCGGAGCTGCTGGTGATCAATTCGGCTGGCATCAAACGGCAGACCCGCTACGTCGTTCGGCTGATCAAGCACGGCGACGCGCTAGCGCGCCAAACTGGATTGGTCGACCCGAAAGGACGCCCGGTGCACGGCCTGCCCCCGCAAATCGTCGGGGCGGGCATTAATGAACAGGCAGCAGCCTGGCGAGGTGCTTTCTTAGCGCGCGGATCGTTGACCGAGCCGGGCCGGGCGATGTCGATGGAGATCACTTGCCCGTCTTCGCAGGCTGCCTTGGCGCTGGTCGGGGCTGCTCGGCGGTTAGGAGTGACAGCCAAGGCGCGTGAGGTTCGCAACGTCGACCGCGTCGTGATTCGTGATGGCGACGCGATCGCGGCAATGCTGACGCGGATGGGAGCCCATGACGCGGTGCTGGCTTGGGAAGATCGACGGATTCGACGAGAAGTGCGGGCCTCTGCAACCCGGCTAGCCAATTTCGATGACGCCAACCTGCGGCGTTCGGCGCGGGCTGCCGTAGCGGCGAGCGCGCGCGTCACCCGTGCCTTGGAGATCTTGGGCGAAGACATTCCTGAACACCTGCGCTCTGCAGGCGAGTTGCGCCTGCAACACAAGCAGGCGTCGCTTGAAGAGCTTGGTCAGTTGCACGAGCCCCCGTTGACCAAGGACGCCATCGCCGGGCGAATTCGCCGGCTGTTGGCGTTGGCTGACAAGGTCGCCGAAGAGCAGGGCATTCCCAACACCGAGGCCAGCTTGACCCCCGAAATGTTGGATCAAGCCGAGTTGGAATTCGTCGCCGCCCAGGCAGCCGAGCAGGCGGCCCAGCCGGCAGACGAATCCGACGAAGACCAGGGCTAATAGCGCAGTCAATGGGCTCGCGTCACCGGGCGTGCTGGCCTTCCACAATTGATTCCAACACGGCTTAAGGACTTGCTCGGGTAGCAGATTTCTCTATTGGCGATCATTTTCGACCCCGCGTACGCCCCAGCTGCGCTTCTACTAAGCTGGCTATGTACCTGAAATCCGCTAAGGAGAATGTGCATGACCGTCAAGGTTGGAATTAATGGCTTTGGCCGTATCGGCCGCAACTTCTACCGCGCGCTGCGTGAACAGGGCGCAGATATTGACGTGGTGGGCGCCAACGACCTCACCGACATCAAGACTCTGGCCACCTTGCTGAAGTACGACTCGACTTTGGGTCGTTTCCCCGGCGAAGTGAACTACGACGACTCTTCGATCACCGCTGGTGATGACAACATCAAGATCTTCGCCGAGAAGGATCCCTCGCAGCTGCCGTGGGGCGAGCTGGGCGTTGACGTCGTCATCGAGTCCACCGGCCGCTTCACCGAGGCTGAGGCCGCCAAGGCGCACCTAGACGCTGGCGCCAAGAAGGTCATCATCTCGGCTCCGGCCAAGAATGAGGACATCACCGTCGTCATGGGTGTCAACGAAGGCGACTACGACGCTGCCGCGCACAACATCATCTCTAACGCTTCCTGCACCACCAACTGCCTGGCGCCGGTCGCCAAGGTGCTGAACGACAACTTCGGCATCGAGCGTGGCCTGATGACCACCGTGCACGCTTACACCGCTGACCAGAACCTGATGGATGGCCCGCACAAGGACCTGCGTCGCGCCCGCGCCGCTGCGATGAACATCATCCCCACCAAGACCGGCGCCGCTCAGGCCGTCGCCCTGGTCCTGCCCGAACTGAAGGGCAAGTTCGACGGCTTCGCGCTGCGCGTGCCCGTCCCCACCGGCTCGGTCACCGACCTGAGCTTCGTGGCCGAGAAGGAGGTCTCCGTCGAGGCCATCAACGCGGCCGTCAAGGAAGCTGCTGAGGGCCCGCTGAAGGGCATCTTGTCCTACACCGAAGATCCGGTCGTCGTCGCCGACATCCAGGGCGACCCACACTCGAGCATCTTCGACGCTTCGTACACCAAGGTCATCGGCAACCTGGTCAAGATCCTGTCTTGGTACGACAACGAATGGGGCTACTCGAACCGTCTGGTCGACCTCGCCCAGCTCGTCGGCAAGAGCCTCTGAGTCACTGTCGATAAATAACGCAAAGCAAGTGGGGGACGCGTCGGCTTCGGCTGGCGCGTCCCCTTTTATCTAAACCCCCAAAAACTAGGAGATTTTGCAATGAAGTCCATCGCCGATCTGGGTGATCTGCGCGGCAAGCGCGTCGTCATCCGCTGCGATTTCAATGTTCCGCTGGACGGCGACGTCATCACTGACGACGGCCGCATCAAGGCAGCGCTGCCCACGCTGAAGGAACTCGTCGACGCTGGCGCTCGCGTCACCGTCATGGCTCACCTGGGCCGTCCCAAGGGCGAGGTCAACCCCAAGTACTCGCTAGCACCGGTCGCCAAGCGTCTCGGTGAGTTGCTCGGCCAAGAGGTCAAGCTGGCTGACGATGTCGTCGGTGATTCTGCTCAGCAGCTTTCGGCCAGCCTGCAAGACGGCGAGGTCTGTCTGGTCGAAAACGTCCGCTATGAGAAGGCCGAAGAGTCCAAGGACGAATCCGAGCGTCAGGAACTGGCCAAGAAGTATGCCCAGTTCGGTGACTTCTTCGTCTCCGATGGTTTCGGTGTGGTGCACCGCAAGCAGGCTTCGGTTTATGACGTCGCGCAGCTGCTGCCGAGCGCTGCCGGCCAGCTGGTCGGCAAAGAGGTCGAGGTTTTGAGCCGCATCACCGGCAACCCGGAACGTCCCTTCGTCGTCGTGCTGGGTGGCGCCAAGGTCGCCGACAAGCTCGCCGTCATCGACAACCTGCTGAAGATCGCTGACACCCTGGTGATCGGCGGCGGCATGGCCTACACCTTCCTCAAGGCCAAGGGCTATGAGGTTGGCGGTTCGATCCTCGACGAGGAGAAGCTGGACGTCGTCAAGGGCTACATCCAGCAGGCTGAGGCCGCTGGCAAGCAGATCCTGTTGCCGGTTGACGTGCGCGTCGCTGACGGCATGGACTTCGACGCCAAGCAAGTGAAGGGCGAGGTCAGTGTCGTCGCTGCCGACCAGATCCCGGCCGACAAGGAAGGCCTGGACATCGGTCCGGAGACCGAGAAGCTGTTCGCTGATGCCATCAAGGGCGCCAAGACCGTCTTCTGGAATGGCCCGATGGGCGTCTTCGAGATCGAAGAATTCGCCGGCGGCACCAAGGCCGTCGCCAAGGCGCTGACTGAGACTGACGGGCTGACCGTCGTCGGCGGCGGTGACTCGGCTGCTGCGGTGCGTGAGCTCGGCTATGCCGACGACCAGTTCGGCTGGATCTCGACCGGCGGCGGCGCGTCCCTGGAATACCTCGAAGGCAAGGAACTCCCTGGCCTCAAGGCACTGGAGGAGAGCAAGTAATGACTCGCAAGCCAATCATGGCCGGCAACTGGAAGATGAACATGACCCAGACCGACGCGCTGGGCCTGGTGCAGAAGCTGGCTTGGACTCTGCAAGACAAGCAGTGGGATCCCGAGAAGGTCGAGGCGGTGGTCATCCCGCCGTTTACCGCGATCCATACCGTCCAGACGCTGATCAACGGCGACAAGCTGCCGATCGGCTACGGAGCGCAGGATCTGTCGCCCCATGACGACGGCGCCTACACCGGCGACATCTCGGCGTCCATGCTGACCAAGCTCGGCTGCCAGTACGTGGTCGTCGGCCACTCGGAGCGTCGCGAATACCACGGCGAGACCGACGAGGTCGTCAACGCCAAGGCGCGTCAAGCGCTAGCCAACGGCCTGACTCCGATCATCTGCGTCGGTGAAGGTCTGGACGTGCGTGAACAAGGCAATCAGGTCGCCTACACCTGCGATCAGGTCACCGGCGCGCTGGCTGACATCGCCGCTGGTGACGTCGCCAAGCTGGTAATCGCCTACGAGCCTGTTTGGGCTATCGGAACCGGCAAAGTTGCGACCCCCGAGGACGCACAGGAGGTCTGCGCCGCGATCCGCGCCAAGGTTGCTGAGCTGTACGACGAGCAGACCGCTGAAGCCGTCCGCATCCAGTACGGCGGTTCGGTCAAGCCCAGCAATGTCGACGACATCATGGCTCAGCCGGACGTTGACGGCTGCCTGGTCGGTGGTGCCTCGCTTAAAGCTGAGGACTTCGCCGGCATCGTGATGTTCAACTGAGCTATCCGAACGACGTTAACCAGTCCGAACCGCGGGTCGACCTTTTGGTTGGCCCGCGGTTCGCTGTCGCGACTTATCTCATTGCCCGCCATTCGGTGAAGCTCGGCCAGTGAGTTAGGATGTATCGGTGGTTCGCCGAGACGACCGTCATTAGGTCGTTCACTGGCTGCCGATCGAACAAGCCCAAGAGAATGAGTGGAGAACGGCTTTGCAAGGAGCAATCCTCGGGATCTCGATCCTGTTGGTCATCTTGTCGGTGATCTTGATCGCATTCGTCTTGTTGCACAAGTCTCGCGGCGGCGGCCTGTCGGACCTCTTCGGTGGCGGCATGACGACCGGAATGAGCGGCACTTCTGTGGCAGAACGCAACCTGGACCGGCTGACAATCGCCGTCACGGTCATGTGGTTGATCGCGATTATCGCTTTGCTGCTGCTCTATCGTTTCCAGTGAGTTCGTCATCAATCCAGATCTGCAATCAATTAAGCACTAAAGAGGGAGCGTCAGGACGTGGCTGGCGGTAGCGCGATCCGAGGCAGTCGAGTGGGCGCAGGCCCCGTTGGAGAAGCCGAACGGGGGGAGTCTGCGCCGCGACTGCGATTGACCTATTACTGCGCGAATGGGCACGAGACTCGTCCGTCATTCGCTGCGGATGCTGAAATCCCCGAAGAGTGGGAATGCGTCCGCTGCGGACTGCCCGCCAGCAACGACCAGCAAAACCCGCCCCCACCGCCGAAAATCTTGCCGTACAAGACCCACTTGGCTTACGTCAAGGAACGTCGTTCGGACGCTGAAGCTGCCGCGATCTTGACCGAGGCGCTGGAATCTTTGCGGGAGCGCCGCGCCCGCGGGGAAGTCATCTACTGAATCGGACGCGCCTAGCGACCCGAGTGCAGCGCTGAACCGTCTTTGTAGTCGGGCTTGGGCTGCGCCGCCACCTGCTCCAAAGCAAGCTCAGCGTCATTCACAGCTGGCATTGGTAGTAGGTCAATTCGCTGGCGGCCGCCTCGTCGACGAACCACCGCGTGCGTTCTTTGCCCATCAAGTGCGCAGCTGGCAGCGCAGGATCGCCGCTCAAGGCGCGTTGCAGGCTAACGGCCTTATGTTGGCCGCTGGCCAGAATCCACACTTCACGCGAACTGTTTATCGTCTCGAAGGTCAACGAGATTCGTTCGCCCTTGCCAGACGGGGGATCGGAGACGCCAAAAGTCTTCGCCGAACTCTCCACAGCAGTAGTCAGCGACGGATGGTCTGGGTAGATCGCGCCGACCTCTCCGGCGGCACCCATGCCCACGACGCACAGATCGAAGACCCGCTCGCCAATTTCGGCGCCATATTGTTGCGCCGCCTTTTGCGCGTCCGCGGTGGTCGACGTCATTGGCATGGCATGGATTTGCGCAGGCACGATCGCGAATGTCTTAGCTAGCTGGCCGAGCGCCTGAGTCGAATTTCGGTCAGGGTCGCTAAAGGCGACATATCGTTCGCTGACCCACCAAAGCTCTAGCCCGGCGCTATCGATGCGGCTCGCGCCGCCCAAGCGCGCCATCGTCTCGAACAGTTCTCGCATCGTCCTGCCGCCACCGACTGCCAATTGCACGCGCTGTTGGCGTTCTTGAATTTCGACGATTGCCTGGGTCAACGCGACGAAAACATTAGTCAGCATGGCAGCTTCGTCGGGGAATCGGTAGACACGATTGCCCGGTCGTTCGATGAGCGCCCGGCAGGCAGTGCTGGTCGGCAAATTCACTGCTTAGCCTCCGAGTGCTGGTCGATCTCGGCTATCACAGCGTCAAACATTTGATCGCCGGCCAGCCGCGTCAACTCTTCGCCGAGCAGCTCACGAGTGCGCCGTCGAGCCAAAGCAACCTTGACTGGTTCGCTATTTGGTAGTTTCGCCAGTCCTTCGGTCGCGGTGACGCGCTTCAACGAAACCTCTCCGGCTTCAGTTTCGAAGCTGACTCCAGTCAGTCCAGGGCCTGCGGAGGCCTCCCAGTCGACATCCACCTGCAATTGCATGCGCAGCCAAGCCTGCATGATTGCGCCCGGCGCGAGATCTAACGGAGCGCTGATCTTTGCCGAACGCACCGGAGATTGCACATGGTCCAGCATTGCGACGAGCAAGGCCCGCCAGCGAGTCAGCCGAGCCCAGCCAAGATCGGTTTGGCCGTGCCGATGATGTTCAGCGAAATTGCGCAAGGCCGCCATTTGGTCTTCAGCTTTGCCGCATTCGACCAGCTGCCGTTGGGTCAAGAACGCCAGTTCGTGGTCTTCCAGATTCTCCGGCGGCGCGCCCGGCCACCAGATGGCGAGTGGAAGTTCAGGCAGCAGCAAGGGGCGCACGACAGACGAAGCATGCCGCTCAGCGTCGCCAGAAAGCCATAGCGTGATCATTTCGCCCGGCAAGTCGTCGCCGTTCAATACCTCGGCGTCGATGCCAGTGTCGACCTCATCATCGACGGGTGCGTGGCGATGGATCGCGTCTGGCTCCCGAACGATCAGGAGCACTCGGGACGGATGCAGCCGCCCCGCTTCCAGCGCATTCTCGCGGACGTCGTCGTAATGTTCCACGTCGGTGTCGACGATTAAAGTCAGCACCTGGCCGCTGCCGGCACGGCCGGTACGTTCCCCGGCGACCAGCGTTGCGGTGATCTCGCGGGCATCGGTATTGGTCAACTTGGTCAGCATCGCTGGCTTGGTCCAATCTGCAATTCAGAGTTTTCAGTGGCTGGGATGCAATCGCTCATGGTCGCCGCCACCTGAACCCGTCTCGAGCCAACATCTCGACTCCGCACTGGGGACCCCAAGTGCCGGCCTCATATTGCTCGGGCTTGCCTCGTTCACCCCACCGGTTGAGCACCGGATCCAGAATCTCCCAGGACAATTCCACCTCACGCTGCTGGGGGAACAGCGGGGGATCGCCCAGCAAGACATCCAAGATCAGCCGCTCATAGGCTTCCGGGCTGGTCTCGGTGAACGACCCCTGATATGAGAAATCCATTGCGACTTGACGAATGTCCATCGTCGAGCCGGGCGCCTTAGCGCCGAAGGTCATGTCGATGCCCTCGTTGGGCTGAATGCGCATGACTAGCGAGTTCGGACCGAGCGCCTCGACCTGACCGCGCTTGAACGAAAGATGCGGTGCGCGCTTGAAGATCAAAGCGATCTCGGTGACGCGCCGCGGCACGCGCTTGGCCGTCCGCAAATAGAACGGCACGCCAGCCCACCGACGATTCTCGATGTCGACGCGGATCGCGGCATAGCTCTCGGTGATCGAGTCGGCAGGCATGCCGTCTTCTTCCAGGAAACCCTTGACCTTGCGACCGCCGATCCAGCCAGCTGAATATTGACCATTGGCCGTGTGGGCGTCCAAGTCAGCCGGCACGTGACTGGCTTCCAGCACCTTCTCCTTTTCGACCCGTAAATTCTTGGCGCTGAAATCATTTGGCTCGTCCATTGCCGTCAGGGCCATCAATTGCAGGAGGTGATTTTGAATGACGTCGCGGGCTGCGCCTACGCCGTCGTAATATCCGGCACGGCTTCCAATACCGATGTCTTCAGCCATCGTGATTTGGACATGTGAGACATATGCGGAATTCCAAATCGGCTCGAACATGGTGTTCGCGAATCGGAAAGCCAACAAATTTTGGACGGTCTCTTTACCTAGATAGTGGTCAATCCGAAAGACCGATTCAGCGGGAAACGCTTTCGAGACGACATCATTCAATTCCTTGGCGGAAGCCAAATCATGCCCGAATGGCTTTTCGATGACGGCACGTTTCCAACCAGAATTCTGATCCGTCAAGCCATGCGAGGTCAATTGTTCGATGACCTCTTCGAAGTTCTTCGGCGGAATTGACAAATAGAACGCGTGATTACCCTGGCATCCGAAATTTTCATCCAGGTCAGTCAGCGTTTCCCCTAGCCGGACGAAAGCATCCGGATCGTCGAAGGTGCCTGACACGAAGCGGATGCCGCTAGCCATCTGCCGCCACACTTCGTCACGAAATTCGGTGCGTGCGTGGGCTTGAATGGATTCTTTGACGAATTGCAGAAACTGCTCGAGGCTCCAATCGCGGCGGGCGAAACCCACTAATCCGAAGCTCGGCGGCAGCGCGCTGTGATTAGCCAAATCATAAAGCGCGGGCAGCAATTTCTTCTGCGCGAGATCGCCGGTGACCCCAAATAGCACTACGGCGCTGGGCCCAGCTACTCGGGGCAACCGACGGTCACGTTCGTCACGCAGCGGATTGGTCCACGTCGTGTCAGTCACAAATTCTCCGCTTTCTATTGACGATTTCTAGCTCGCCGCAAAGGGCGATGCGTCAGGCTTTATCGAGAGCGGTCTGCACGCTTTCGACGAGCTCTTCCCACGACTTGATGAATTTATCGACACCCTCTTTTTCGAGCTTGTCGTAGACGTCATCCAAGTCGATACCGATCATCGCCAACTGCGCCATGACATTGCCAGCATTGGCGTAATTGGCGGTGATGGAATCGCCCGAGTCAGCGACGGTACCACGCTCGCCGAAGGCTAGCAGCGTCTTTTCAGGCATCGTGTTGACGCAGCGGGGCGCGACCAGCTGGTCGACGTACATCGTGTCTGCGTAGTCGGGGTTCTTGACTCCAGTCGATGCCCACAGCGGGCGCTGCACATTGGCGCCCTGCTCTGCCAGCTTCGCGAAACGTTCTGAATTGAACGCGTCCTGGAAAGCCTGATAGGCCAGCTGAGCGTTGGCCACAGCAGCCTTACCGCGTAGCGCCAGTGCCTCTTCGGTACCGATCTCTTCCAGCCGCTGGTCGATTTCAGTGTCCACGCGGCTGACGAAGAACGAAGCCACCGAGTGGATCAACGAAAGATCGCGACCCTGCTCAGCAGCGTCCTCCAAACCGCTCAGGTAGGCGTCGATGACCTCGCGATAGCGCTGCAGGCTGAAAATCAAGGTGACGTTGACGCTGATGCCGCTGGCGATGGTCTTGCGAATCGCCACCAAGCCTTCCTTTGTCGCGGGAATCTTGACTAGCACATTGTCCTCACCGACCCGCTCAGCTAGCTGCTCAGCCTGCGCGACGGTGGCGTCGGCGTCATTGGCCAAGGTCGGGGCGACCTCGATCGAAACGCGTCCGTCATAGCCATTGGACTGGTCAAAGACCGGCGCGAATACCTGACAGGCATCCTTGACGTCGCGGCTCATCAGCGCAGCGATGACCTCTTCGACGTCCCCGCCCTGCTCCTTGAGCTTGGCCAGCTGGTCGCCATAGACGCTCATGTCCTGGAAGGCCGCAGCGAAAATCGTGGGATTAGTGGTGACGCCGGTAACGCTGCGCTCTTCGATCATTGACGCGAGTTCGCCGCCGTCAATGCGCTGCCGCGATAGGTCGTCCAACCAGATGGACACGCCAGCGTCATGCAGAGCCTGGAGTCGTTGATTCATTGGGGTTCCTTTCGACATTGACATGGCTAATACCAAAACTAGTCAGCCGCTGGCGGCGCCGTGAGACCGGTAGCCATGTCCGCATACAGCTCGTCGAGCAGCGCAGTACGCGAACGGTGATATTCAGCGTTCGCCGGATCGGGAATGATCGGTTCGCCAGTCGGCACCGCGAAGCGTGGCACGTCTGGGGCGAGCACGTCGAGCGCCATCAGCGCGGTGCCGCGCAGGGTCGATCGTTTGATCGTCACCGGCACCATCGCCAACTCCAGTCCGTCAGCCAAGAGCGGCACCAGACCAGGCGCCTCGGAGCTGACTCGACCACCGACGCGAGCCTCGTCCGGCAAGCTCGCGATTTGCGATACCTGACGCAAAATCCGGCCAAAGGACCAAACGATGCCTTCCAGGGTGCCCCGATAAAGATCCAGTGCAGTGGACGCATAACCCAAGCTGTGCACTGTGGCTCGAGCATTACCTAACCAACCGGTGGAACGCTCACCGGTGAAGAAAGGCAACACCGCGGGGGTAGCTGGCGACGGTTCACCAGCGATTTGCTCGGCCAAATCAGCACCTTCAGGCAGCTGCATTTCCCGGCGCAGCCAAGCCGTCGCGCGTCCGACGTCATTGGTCGCTCCGCCCAGCAAACTCTGTCGCGAATTGACCCGATAGCACCACAAGCCGGCCGGCATCTCGAACGAATCGCCGCTGCGCTTGTCGCCTACTAGCGGATCGTCGATGAGCATCCGCATCGCGCCAGACGTCGCGAGGTTGATGACGATGCCACCTGCGGTCAAACCGACGCCTAACGTCGATGAATAGCCGTCACTGACCGGAGCGAGCCAACGCGCTTGGCGAAGTGACGGCCAGTGCTGATCGGCCACGGATCCCTTCCGTGGCTGCAGGGTGTCTTCTGGATCGGCCAAGGCCAACAGCCGTTTAGGCTTGATGCCCGCCAAATCCAGCGCTTGGTCGTCCCAAGTGCCTTGCTGACGGTTCAGCAATCCCGACCAGGCCCCGGTCGAAGTGCCGACGGCGCTGTCGCCGAGCAGCTTCAGCTGGACATATTCGCCTAATGACAGCCAACGTTTGGTGCGGTCAAAATCGGCTGGGCGATCAGCGGCTAGCCAGCGCAATTTCGCCGGCAAATAGGACGCATGCAGCCGGCAACCAGTGCGTCGTTGATAGTCCAATTCGTCGACCTCAGCGCGCAGCTTAGCTACCTGAGCTGAGCAGCGGGAGTCGTTATAGGTGATGCATTCCGTGGTCGCTGCGCCTTGCGCGTCGACGCCGACCAGCGACGCCGCGAAGGTGTCGATCGCGACGGCAGCGATCGTCCGGCCTTGGAATTGTTGCAGCAACGCAGCAATGACCTGCTGGACCTCTTCAGTGACCTGGTCAGCGTCAATCATCGACGCGCCGTCGACCCGACTAGTGAAGCTGTGAGCGACTTTTGCCCGCTCGCCTACCGGACGGCCGCTGGCGTCATAGACCGCGGCTCTGGTCGCAGTAGAACCGACGTCAATGGCTAAGACGAGCAGATCTTGAGCGTCGTCGATGTCAAGATCGAAAGTGCTCGGGGGAGTCATGTAGTGATCCTAGTTGCTGGGCTGGCCACTCACCATGCCCAGCCAAAAGCCGCTCGCGTGACAGAGTTCAGTGCGTCTGCGGATCACGGATGACCCTGCTAGCGCCTTGCTCAACCGTTCCTTCGCCACAGTCGAAACACTGCTTGGATGACGCCGACCGCGAGGAACATCGTGCAGAAGATGACTAGCCCCCACAGCAAGGTGCCGGCGACTGTGTCGTGCCCCATTGCCGCCGCCCAGTCCGGCGCACCGATCGCAGCGGCGACGAAACCGAGCACCAAGTTCGTCGCCTCCGAACGTTTGGCGTCTTGCTCGGCGATGACCCCAGAGAGCTGCTCAAATTGGGTGCGGATGACGTCTTGCCGGGATTGCACCTTGGAGTCGAAATCTTCGCGCAATTGGTCGAAACCAGTGGCACGTTGCAGACCTTTGAGCACGCGGGTATCGATGTCGCGCCCGGGCACCGAACGGAACCACAATTTGTCGCGAATCTCGATGTGATCCAGCTGCAGCATCTCTAGGCGTTCCAGGTCAGCTTGCAGATCGGCGCGCTGTGATTTTTCGTCGCTAGCGCCGCGGCCAGCGGTGCTGTGTTCCCCGACTATTTGCAGTGACTTACGCAAATGGCCCTCGCCGGCTTGCGCGCGCATCTGCAACATGACGATGTCGACGAAACGGGTATTGGCCATCGACCAATAACGCATGCCTTCGCGGCTCGCGGACTTCTTTCGCACCAAAGACACGCCGCCAGCTGAGGTCATGATCGTCCACGACGACAAGGTGGCGGCGACCAATTCGGCTAGCGCTGCTTGGCTTTGCTGCGGCACCTGCTCGGGATAGGAGTCAGCGCCGGTGAGAATCTGCCAAGCCCATTGCTCGTCCCAAGACCACTGGCAGCTTTGCGATTGCAGCGTCAACGGGCCGGCAATGTTGGACGGCACCGACGAATTTCGGCAAGGCATAGAGCTGCGGCGGGCTGGCGTCATAATCCCCATCGTGGGCGTAAAACTGGGACGAATTTCGTGGCCGGCTCAACGTCGCACTCAAGAACGCCAAGGTCGCTGACGAAATATTTTCTGCTGCCACATTGAGGATCAAGAAGTCGCTATTGATCTTGGCCGGTTCGGGCACCGCGCCGTCCAGATTGGTCAGGTTGAGGTCGTGGAATTGCATGACCTCGGCAGACATCAGCCGCAATGTCGCCGGGCCGTGACTATTTCGTTCCCCTCGAATTTGGTCTTCCCAGGGCAGCTGCTGGTCATAGTTCACCAATTCAAAAAATGTCTCGTTGCGCAACGGGGTGAAATTGAAATGGTGGGCGAAAATGCGCTCATCCCAGCCCGCTTCAGCGAGCGGCACTTCGCTTGTCCAGCGTTGCTTGGCACAACGGCGAGCCTGATTCTCAGCTCGCACCTTCGCCAGATCGTCGTGGCTGAAAGTCTCTCTGCGCTGCCGTGCGGCAGCAGGGGACGATCTGGCGATGTCGACGTCGACCGACGCAGCGCCCATGGCAGCATCCAGGGGGTCGACAAAGCGCTCCCGGGCGTCGTTGTAACAGGGCCGGCCACCTTCGACGATCAGGTCGCCGTAATAGCCCTCGCGGGGTAGAGGCTTGCAGAAGACCTGACGTGCCTCGTCCCATTGCGGATTCTCGATGGTGCGAATGCCCTTGTCGCGGCCGTAGTTCCAGCCATCTGCCGTCGCGAAATCAAATGGTCTGCCATCGCTGGCTAAGCCGGCTGCCGACGGAATCGGCAACACTAGCGAGAAATAGGCCAGCCGCCACTCAGGTAAAATCGGGGCTTCGAAGGCTTCAGCGACTAAGAAGTCGTGGCCGACGTCTTCGACAGAATGCAAGAGCATGCACCGGAGGATACTCGTGAATTCGACTGTCTACCTGCCAGGCGTGACACAGCGTGAACACGAGATCGAAGTTCCGATCGATCATGCCGATCCGAACAGCGGAAAACTGACGATCTTCGCCCGCGAGCTGTACACCGATGAGACGCTTCCCGCGCTGATCTACTTCCAAGGTGGCCCCGGCAAACCCGGGCCACGCACATTGATGGATTGGATTCCCGAAGCGCTGCGCCGCTATCGGGTCTTTCTGCTCGACGAGCGTGGCACTGGGCGCTCGACCAAGATCGACAAGACGACCCCCGAACGCATCACTGCCAAGCTGTTGGCCCATCTGCGTCCACCGGATATTGCCGCAGACGCCGAAGCGCTGCGTCAGCAGCTAGACATCGCGCAATGGGATCTGTTGGGCAATTCCTTTGGCGCGGCTTGCACTGGTTCCTATCTGTCCTATTTCCCGGACGGTGTGCGCCGCGCGCATCTGATCGGCTGCGTGCCCGAGCCGCAGATGGACGTCGACGTCTTTAACCGCCTCGGCTACCAGTTGCTACGAGATCGTCAACAGCAGATGTTTGACGAGATCCCTTGGCTTGAACAGCGCGTCACCGACATCGCCCAGCATCTGGACGAGCACGACGAAATAATGCCGACCGGCGAACGACTCTCGTCGACCCGTTTCCGGTCTTGCGGGGTGCTTTTAGGGGAGGAGGGCGATTTCGGGCGGTTGGCGAATCTGCTAGAGATGCCTTTCACCACCCATCGGGGCGAAAAGCGGCTGCGGGGGGATTTCAAAGCGCAACTGAGCGCGGTGATTTCACTGGAGAGTATGCCGCTGTGGGCGGTCATTCATGAATCGGTGATGGCCCGACCGGGGCAGGCGGTCAATTGGTCGGCCGAACGGATCTATTGTGACGAATTTGCCGACCTGACTTTGTTGGGCAACCAATTCTTCAGTACCCATTTCAAGGAAGATCCTGCCTTGCAACCGTTCTATCCAGCGGTAGACCAGGTGCACCAGATGGCCGATCTGACCGCGCAAGCAAAGGACGTCAGCGAAAACCAAGTGCCCATCGCGGCGCTGCTGTTCCCAAGCGATGTTTATCTGCCTTATGAGCTGACCTCGAGGTCAGCTGAGCGGGTCGGCAATCTTCGGCTCTGGACCCATGACGGCTGGCAGCACGACGCGATCTGGGCGCACGGCGTCGAGGTCGTCCGCGGACTATTCGAAATGCTCGACTGAGACTTCGTTCACCACTTTGCTGGTGGTTCTTCTTCGACGTCGATCTCATCGAAGACGACGGTGGCGAAGATTAAAGGCTCGACTGTTTTGCGAACATCATCGGTGCCGACTTGGAAGACGCCATCTGGTCCGATGCGGTAGGCGCTCGCGGTTTGGTCGGCTGCCAGAAACCAGGAAAAGCTGTTCTCTTCGTCGCCTACCAAGGCGGTGACGGAGACGCTTTGTGAGGCCTCTTCTGCAGCTGTCACCACCGGGTCGGTGGCGAAGCTATCTTGGAGGACCGCCCACGCAGCCGCCGGATCGGCGGGTAGTTGTGACGTATCTAGCCCGATGTCCAACGCAACCGCCGGTTGGCTTGTGGGAATCTTGAATCCCGGTGGCAGGGCCCGGCTGAGCAGCGGCCAAGCGTTATTGGGGCGGCCCAGATGGATCTGGCAGAATGCGTCTTCGCTGAGCTGATCTGCGATGATGTCGCAGCTGGTAGTGCTGGTGACTATCCGCTCGCCGTCGCTGCACCATTCGACGATGTATCCGACGTTGTTGTAGCGGGCGAACATGACTCCCCGATTTGACGCTTCAGTGACGCTGGTCAGGGCTTGGCGCCAGTCGTCTTTGAGGTGGTCGTGTTCGTCAAACATTCCGGCAGCGATCCAGCCCCATTCGGCGACGTGATCGTCTCGCGCCAAGTCGTGACCGGTGAAAGCTTGCACCGCCGCTGCCCAGGCGACTCGATCACATGTCGCCTGTCTAATGTCGCCGTCTAGAATCTCCATCTCTCCCGCCTAGATCAGCGCCGCCATGGGGTTGGGGCGTTCAGGTCTATAGATTTTGGCGAGCTCATTCCAGCTCACCAGCCTTCGATGGTTCGCGATGTCACGCTCGACCTGATCGCTGACGCGCGCATATGTGGCGGGGCGATCGTTCCACGTCGATTTGCTGGGCTCATCGGCGCCACGGGTTGGGGCGTTTCAAGCCATGTATTTTGGCGAGTTCATCCCAGGTGACGCTAATGCGATCATGATCGGGATGAAAGGATTCATAGGGCATCAGGTCACGGTTGTCGCTTTTCACTCTCACCCCAAGCGATCCATCATCTCTTAAGGCCACTAGCTTTGGTGCGATCATGGCTTCGATTTGGTTAGCGACGCCCTTCAATGTTTGTGGGTCGGTGGACGCATAGTATGCGGTGACGCTCACCCCATTGATGGTCAAGCCCCCGCTTGACAATCCGACTTGGACGTAAGTAACTCCTTCGATGGCTGCCACTTCTATTTTGATTTCGTCGGCCACTTGTTTGATGTCAGGTCGGGTTTCTACGGGCCAGCGTTCGCGGTAAATCTGACCACAACCGGTGACAAGCACCAGACAAACGAAGACAGCAACTAGCTTGATGTTTTGTGAATGCCCACTGTTGAGACAATTGAGTAACGGGGCGGTGTGAGGCTTGGTGGTCATTGTTCAGCGCCGCCAGGGATTAGGGCGTTTCAAGCCATGTATTTTGGCGAGTTCATCCCATGTGACGCCAATCCGACCATGATCGGGATAAAAGGATTCATAGGGCATCAGGTCACGGTTGTCGCTTTTCACTTTCACTGTAAGTGTTCCGTCGTCTCTCAAGGCAACGAGTTTCGGTGCGACCATGGCTTCTACTTGGTTAGCGATTTCAGTCAATCTGTTGGGGTCGGTGGACGCGTAGCGTACAGAGATGCTCACATCATTAACGCTCAAGCCGCCGCCGCCTAGTCCCACTTGGGCGTAAGTAACTCCTTCGATGGCTGCCACTTCTATTTTGATTTCGTCGGCCACTTGTTTGATGTCAGGTCGGGTTTCTACGGGCCAGCGTTCGCGGTAAATCTGACCACAGCCAGTCAGAAGAAGCAGAGCGCAGATTGCGATAACTGCAATGAGATTCTTGACCAGATTCATCGTCGGCCTACCTGAGAGGTGTAAAATATTCGAGTCGAATCGTCTGCATTATTCAGGTACTCGCTGATATCTCGTTCTAGTACACCCAGCATCGAGTCCCGATTGAGGGTCAGCGGTCTCTCTGCTCTTTGCGCATATAATTTAACTGCATGGTCGTCAAAAGGGTTCAGCTTCTCTAATAAAGTCGCATTTGTTTCGCGGTGGTCCTTGTTCAAGAAACGTATTTCTTCATAGTTGTCTGGAGGTGTCCAGGAAGGCCGAATCGCATCGACCGCCTGGCCGGTCCCAGGCGGACTCAATGGATGCAGCACCGATGTTATTTCTTTCAGGTCACCGTCCAGTCTTGGTACGGGATCGTCTTGGTTCACCAGTGTGGTGACCTTGGTGTGTGAGGGTACTTCGATGTCTTCGACTGGGGAGCCGACAGCTAGCACGTGCTCAATATTGAATCTGGCTGAAAAACTGGGATCTGCTGCTAAGTTGGCTGCGACTATGCCGCCTTGCGAGTGGCCGGCAAGCAGTAGCTTCGGCGGGCTAGTGAGCGTCCTGCCAGTGTCTATCTCGTATTGCCGCACGGCTAACTCGATAGCACCTGCGATCGACTGGGTGACGGCCGAATCCCCGAATCCCTTGGCCTTGGCGTTGGCTGGCCAATCCAGGCCTTTGGGATGCTTGTTCCATCCATGGTATTCATTGATAGGAACGGCGGTGCCGGGAATTATTGCGGTGAAGCGTGGTTCGCCGTCAGCCCCAACGGTAACGCTGACCTGAATGCGCGCCTGTTCCTCGTCCTTCATCTCTTCATACACCGCTTCCATTTCGTCAATCAGTTCTGGAAGGTTCTTTAGGACGGGCTTTTCGGCAGCTGCTCGACCGTTTGCGAGTAGTAGCTTGGGTGTCAACGGTTTGCCGTCGGCAAAGAAGTTTCCCCACAAGGCGTGCATGTAAGGTCCGGTCACGTGGCGTTGATTCGGGGTGCCCCAGTTTTTCAGTAGCGCGTCCCAGAAGGGCGAGTTCGCTGCAGTGTAGGCGGTGAACGCTAATCGTTCGGTCAATGACGGGGCCACCCCGTCGATGAGTTGTTGATAGATGCCGCGCGGCAGTTCGCCGCGGCGCAGCGAAGTCAAAAGTGCTTGACGTTTGACGAGGTTCGCGCTCAGGATCCCAGCTCTCAACCGGCCATTCCAGGTCACGTCCTCAAGGGCGTTGAGCCGAACGGCGTTCATCTCGTCCACGTCGACAATGCCGCGCTGCGACTTTCTCACCGAGTGAGTCAGGGCATCGATTTCGCTTCCCACTCGATGGTCTAGCACATAGACCTGCCGTGTCAGGGCGTCGACGGCTCGCGAGGCGCCCGCGATCTCTTCTGGGGTCGCGGCGTCGGGTGCAGACACAATGCCGGAGGTTGATACGTCGATACCGCGGGCCGCCAAGTTCTCCTTCAAGGAGCGCATTTGGCGTTGTAACGATGACAGCTCTGACCGGTCTGCATCAATACTTGCTTGACCGCCGAGCCGGATTCGTCGGCTGCTGCACCCAGATCGTAGATGCGCGCGATGCCGAGCATGATCATCGACATCAAGTTTTGTCTGGACGCCCACAACTCGCGGTCGACCTTTGCGATGTCGGCAGCGGTGCTGACCCAGCAGGGCATTCGACAGGCCAGCGTGCGACGTGCGGCGGTGGCCATCGCCCCAGAGCGGGAATACATGTTGAATGATGTCGCAGCAAGATTCTCGGTCGGCCAAGACATGCCGTTTTCCCAATAGTTCATCGTTCGATCCTCCCTTCGAAGAGCTGTTTGATGGCCTGTGCGGCGTCCGCTTCCTGCGCCTCATACTTTTTGGCGATCAACGCCAACGTCGCAGGATGTGAGTCACCTTGCTCAGCCAGCTGCTGCTGCACTTGCCGGATCGCTGATTCGAAGCGCGCGCTCGCCAGCGCAGCAAGCCCACCAGACCAACTGCTGAAGGTCGAGAAATCGGCGCCGGCACACTGTTCTGCGACTAGTGCGCTGACATTGTCTAGCTGGACCGCAGCTTCGGCCAACTCGCCCAGATCTACCTGGTAATCGTCATTCATCAGGACCGCTCCAATAATCGAAGCCAACCACGCAACGCCCTTGGTCTCGCTTGAGCTGTCAGGCAGATCGCGCTCCACGCGGAGCGTGATTAGGTACCGCTGATGACTACGATTATGCGCGGTAGACAGACCAGAAAATCGACCAGGTCCCAGATCTGTGGATAACTTTCTTTGATGATCCCGATGGAGCGGGCTGAACTGCGGCCCGAGCTACTTCACCGATCCGCTAGTCAACCCTTCGGTCAGATAGCGCTGCAACCAGAAGAAGACGATCAGCACCGGCAGGCAGGCCAGCACCGCGCCAGCTGCGAAGATTGACCAGTTGGTGTTGGTCTCTTCTGAGATGTATTGATACAAGCCGAGCGCTAGCGTCTGCTTGGCCGGGTCGTTGCCGACGACCACCGACGCGATTGCGTACTCGTTGAAGGTATTGATGAAGCTCAGCAAGCCGACCGTCGCCAAGGTCGGCGTCACCAAGGGCAGCAGAATCTGGAAGAAGATGCGGGCATGCCCAGCGCCGTCGACGCGGGCGGCTTCGTCAATGGACTCCCGTCGACGCAGGTGGTGAACTCGTGGGCGACCTTCGCGCGTTGCCCAGCTGGGCGTCCCGTCGCGTCGTAGAGGCCGCCGCGCGTGGCCGTGGAACCGACGTCGATGGCCAAGACCAGAGGATCTACGACATGGGCGATATCGGTTTCAAAACCGGCCGGGAGAGTCATGCCCTGATCCTAGTTAGCGGTGCGGCGCTGTGGCTATGGGTGCTGTCCAAGTCAGCTGGAGGAGGGGATCACCACTCTGGCTCTGGCTCCTCGTCTATGTGGATGTCCTCGAAGGACGGGGTGGCAAAGATCATCGGTTCGATGACTTTACGACAGTCACTGCTGCCGACCTGGAAGATTCCGTCGGCTCCGATTCGGTAAAAGATAGCTGGTTGGTCGGAGCTTTCGGCGGCCGGGAACCAGGCGAAGGTACGTTCTTCGTCTCCGATCAAGGCTGTGACGAAAACCGCCTGCGACGCGTCAACTGCGGAGTTGACGATCGGATCGTTGTGCAGCGCGGCCTCCAGCAGCGCATGGCTAGCTTTCGGATCGCTAGGCCACTCGGCAAATTCAATGTCCAGCTCAGTCTTGGTGGCGACGTCGGTGCTTGATGGCGTTTTGAAGATCGGCGGTAACGCTCTGGCGAGCAGCCGCCAAGCATCATTTGGTGCGCCCAGATGGATTTCGCAGAATGCGTCTTCGGCGATCTGGCCTGCGATCACATCGCACTGGACGGTGGTGGTGACGACCCTAGAGCCGTCATAGCACCACTCGACGATGTGGCCCATGTCCTGGTAACGAGCGAACATGACGCCGCGGTTGTCGGCGTTGACGACGGTCGTGAGAGCTTGGTGCCAGTCGTCGGTCAGCTGGTCGTGCTTGTCGAACATGCCTGCGGCAATTCAACCCCACTCGGCGACGTAATTCTCCCGGGAAAGGCGCTTGCCGTCGAAGGCTTCAATCGCCGCAGCCCACGCAGCCCGATCGCAGCTTGCCCACCTGATCTCGCCTTCCAGAATCTCCACGGACTACTCCTCGCTGGTAACGCAGTTAATCAAGTTATGACGCGGTGCTGCGCCTGTTAATTTTGAATTCCATTGAATATCGGCTGTGATGTTCTTCATCTGTGGTCGGTTTCACCTGGCCAGCGTTCTCGGTACACCCCAAGTCCAACCACAAGTTGTAAAGACATAATGGGGGCGGTAGGCGGCAATTCTTTTGGAAAGCTGTGCATTAGCGGCGTCCTGCTGCAGCTTTGTGCATGAATTCTCATGGTCATCGCCGCCACGGGTTACGGCGCTTCAAGCCATAGATTTTCGCGAGTCGATCCCATGAAACGATAAACCCATGATCAGGGTTGTATTCCTTGTATGGCATCGTTTCAGAGTCGGCGCTCTTGACCGCGACCATCAGGTCGCCATCATCTCTTAAAGCAACCAGGGTTGGGGCGACTCTTTTCTCAATGTCATTGGCGAATTGCTTTAGGACCTGAGGGTCAGTCGAGTCATGCCAGACGCGAACTGCTACTCCGTTGAAGTTTAGGCCGTCTTCGGAAAGTCCGACTGTCGCTCTCGTCACGCCGTCGATGGTTTTTATGTCGGCCTCAATATCTGTGGTGACCTGTTTCATGTCGGGTCGGCCTTCTTCGGGCCACCGAGCGCGGTATATCTGGCCACAACCAACCACGAGTTGCAAACACAAAATCAGGGCGATAGCCGCAGCAATCCTTTTAGGAAGGCCGCGCAGCAACTGCGGCCTATTGCAGTTCATTCCATGA
>ERZ1031113.87-NODE-87-length-41398-cov-15.813221_pt1 | contig 41398 bp, 35 predicted proteins | sample MGYA00518225_ERZ1031113 | MGnify/ENA primary metagenome ERZ1031113 (study PRJEB33718, sample SAMN03159751) | human skin metagenome | collected 2014-05-20 | study: EMG produced TPA metagenomics assembly of the PRJNA266117 data set (Human skin bacterial metagenome...
GGCGCGAGCACATTCGGCAGAGCCTTGACGGTGCGCGGCGCTGGGCTGGGGGACTTGGTGGGGGTCGGGGGGACGTCGCCAAGCACGGCGTCGCGAGCAAGCGCAGCCAAGTCCAAGTCTGCCCCAGCCAAACCGCCGGTGAAGTCCATAGCCACCGGCGCTTCGGCAGCCTGGATGAGGATATCCTCGTTCGCGGCGTTATCCACAAGGCACATCGCCATGTCCTTCGCCGAATACGTGCTCACGCCGCGGGCCTCAACCTGCTCGACGAGTGGATCGTTGCCCGCCATGAGCCCCGTGCCGCGCACCCAACCAATGAGCGCGTGGACCAGCGAGGTTCGCGCGCCCCAGGTGTTTTGCTCGGAGTACCAGCGCTGTACCAGGGCGTCGAACGCCGCCTTGGCCTCGCCATAAGCACCGTCGCCACCAAAGCGCCCGCGGTTGGGTGAGCCTGGCAGCACCACGTGCAGGCGATGCCCCAGGTGGGTATCCGCGCCCAGCGCGGACAGGCCCGCGATGAGCTTTTCTACTGCCCACAGCAGCAGGCGCATCTGGGCTTCTGATTCAGGACCAGCCTCCGCCACGGTGCCGCTTACGCGCGGGGCGGCAAAGGGGAAGAGCAGGTCCGGCACGAAGGCCGGCTTGCGCAGCTCGGTCTTTCCGCCCACGGTGTCCGTCTGTTCTGAGCCGATCCACTCCACCAGCGCGACGATGTCGGCGAAGGAGTTGAGGTTGGCCGGTACTACCCACAGCGCCGCGGTGCCGACGGCACGAGTGCGGTATAACTCCTTGAAAAACTCCAGCCGGTCGGGAGTAAGCTGCGAGGTCGTCGCGATAACGGTGGCGCCTTCGACGAGCAGCTCGGAGATGATCTCCGCACCAATCGAGCCCGGCGAGCCACCCGTCACCACGGCCACCTGCCCAGAGTGAAGAAGGAATTCACCGGGTACCTCAGCATCCACCGCTTGATGGTGATAGCCCAGGTACTCGGCCATACGCGCAACCTCTGCGCCAGCACCAAGGACATCAAGGGGCGGATCTTCTACGCCCGCCGCCGCAGCGCGGACAAGGTCCTCGCGGGCATAGGCCCAGCAGTCATCAAACAGCACGGCCTTCTTCGCGTCGAAGGCCGGCGCTACGCGCTGCGCCCAGTCCGGGCCCAACTCCGCGGACACGAGGTCAGCGAGGTGCTTGTCATGCACCGCCTCCTCACCGTGCTCAGAGTCGTCACCGTGCGCAGCGTCCTCACGGCCTAGGGCCTCGAGCAGCGAGCGGGCGGAATCCTCCAGCGCGGATTCGAGCCGCTCCGTGTACGCAGCCAGCGCCGCTGGATCCACGACGGTGGCAGCGCTCGCGTGCGAAACCCTGGCCACCGTGACGTCGGCGCGGGTTGCGGTGGCTACAAGGGAGGCGTCGATAAGCTCATCCAGCCCCTTTACGGTGGTAGCAGCGCTGACGGGAAGTGTAGCCAGCTCCCCGCCGCGCAGGGACGCGCCCTCCCGGCTGCCCAGCACGAGCTCCGCCAGTGTGCGCTCGACCCAGCCAGGTCCCAGACCCCACTCATTGTTCACACGCTCGGCAATATATCCCGGCTTCTTTCCCGCCGGTCCGGTCACGCGGCGCACGGCCTGCGCTACCTGCTCACTGAGTACCGGGCCAAATGCGCGATAGCCCGGCGCGCGTTGTGCCACGGTGTGCGCCAGCTCGCTCACCGGCATGTCCGCCGCACCGTCGATGGCGGCGATGCCGAACTCTACGCCCAGGTCCAACAGCAGCTGGTTGCGGCGGGAGGATACGCCCTCCACCAAACCTTCAATCGTGTCGGTGGCCGCAATCTGATCGGGACGCACCTTCGTCCACAGGGCGATGAGCATCTCAACCGCCTGCTGTGTGCTCAGCGGCTGGTCAGGAACCTCTTCGGTCACGGCAGGCGGAGTAGCAGTATGGGCAGTCGTCGGCTCATCGGTCGCGAGCTGTGACGTGGACTGTGACGGCTGAGAGTGCTCGTCAGCCGGCACGGTCTCACGCGCCGGGACTGAGTCCGTAACAGTGTCCTCGGCGAACACCCGGGCATGGTCGCGCTCGGTGTTGAGGACCTCGACCTGAACGCCGTCGTACTCCGGCAAGCTAAGTGTCTGCCCCATCATGTTGGCCACGGTGGGAGCGTGCCCCACCCCAACCTCGACGAAGCGCTCTATGCCTAAGCCCGGAAGCCCGGCGGCAGTGTGCGCACCGCGCGGGGTCAGCAGCAGGTCCTGCGTTTCAATCCACCGCACCGGGGAGGCAAACTGCCAGGCCAGTAACTCCACTAGCAGTGTGCGGCCAAGCCTCTGCGGGTGCGCTGCGTCTGCTGCGAAGTCCTCCAGAATGGCCGCGATACGCGGCGAATCAACAACGTCTGCGATGGCCTCCACGAAATCACGGTCCACGGCGAATGGCCGGGCGACGAGGTTGGGCACATAGCGCCCCACCAGCACGTCAAGGTCGATATCCTGCGGGATGAGCTCATCTAAGTGCGCACGGAAATCATCTACCCCGCCCACCAAGCGCGAGGAGTGGAAAGGCACATCAATGCCGGGGATGGGAACGAAGGCACGTTGGCCAGGAGCCCAGTGCTCGGCGTTCTCCTCGATGGCAAGAAGGCCATCCACCGTGCCGGCAATGGCGTACTGGCGCCCGGCCACGTTGTAGTTGACCACCTCGAGGAACTCCCCGGTGACCTCAATGGTTTCGGCGATGTAGTCCGTGACCTCATCGGCGCGCATCCCCATCTTGTGGGGCCTTAGCGCGCCCAGCCCGTAGCGCGAATAGCCCTCGGCGTCGCGCTCCACGAGCCGGTCCATGGTGAGGCCACGCACATAGACGATCTCCAACACGGCCTCGAGGGAAAGTACCTCGGCGTAGGCAGCCAGCGCGTTGTATTCGCCTACGGAATGCCCGCCAAAGGCCGCCGTGTTATCCAGAACCCCGGCCTCCTTCAGCGCAGCAATCTGCGCGCAGCCCAGCGTAGCCATGGCTACCTGCGTGAACTGGGTAAGGTACAGGACACCATCGGGATGGGAATACGTCGTGCCACGCACGGCCACGGTATCCGGGTTATTCCGCACGATCTCCAGAATGGAAAAGCCCAGGTGTTGTCTCGTGTGGGCGTCGGCGCGCTCCCACACCGCGCGTGCGGCGAGAGAAGTTCCATACTCCTGCATACCCATCCCCGGAGCCTGGATTCCCTGGCCGGGGAAGGCATAAAACGTACGTGGTGTGCTCATCGTGGCGCGCGCTTCCAACACCACCACGCCAGCACTCGTCGCGGTGACGGAGCGGACCTCGCCGTGGCCGCTGCGCTTATCGACGCCCACCCGGTCCACCACCAGCTCCACCTCACTGCCCGGGCGTACCGGCGCGAGCATCGTCGCGGACCACTGCAGGACTCGGGCCCCGTCGAAGGCGGCAGCAGTCTGCGCCAGCACTGACGTCCACATGCCATGCACGATAGGGCCATCCTCGAGCCCCGCCAGTGCTGCGGCGTTCGCAGACACGTGTATGGGGTTATGGTCCCCCGTCACTACCGCGAAAGGACGCAGGGATTCCGGCGCCGTAACGGTGCGGCGGTGACGGAAAGACCGCGGGGTCTCCCGAATGAACTCCGAGGGGTCCTCACCGGAGTCATCCGTGCCCGGCGGAACAAGAGTGCCGACGCGGCCAGGGATGAGGAAACGTTCGCGCAACCGGGCGAGGTTGCCGTCGTGATCGATGCGTACCGCAATCTCCACCACGCGGCCCGAGGCTGTATCCCACACGCCGCGCAGTCGGGCGGTGGCCTGAACCTGTAGGGGATCTGCGCCCGGCTCCGCCGCAGCAGCGAGAAGCCCTGCAGCCCCTTCGGTCAGTTCCACCGAGTGTGCAAGGTGCACAAGGTTGAGTAGGCCCTCAACCACGGGCTCCCCCACCACGACGTGGTCGCCGGCCGTGCGGGACTCTGCGATGACGGCAAAGATGGCCGGCCACGCGGTACCTACTAACACGTCGGGCACAACTGGGCCATCGGCGCTACCGGCACTGGTCACAGAAACATAGTTCGCCATGTCCGCCGCATCGAGGGTGGCCGTTACCGTAGCGCTACCGCCATCTACCTCCGGTAGTGTTCCCCCAGCAGCCACACGGGCTAGCTCCCGCATGGCGGAAGCAGCATCCTCTGCGCTGACGACGGGCGAAGCACCCGGCACACGCGGTGCAGCGATGCGCACGCGCAGCGTGGAGTCAGCATTCGCAGCACTGCGGGCGCCGACACCAAGAGGAACGGTGAACCAGAAGTCCGCGGGGTCTGTGCTCACCGGTTCGAGGGTCGCGCCGGGCAGGTTGAGGCGTAGCGGGTTCGCCTGCTCGCGGCCAGCCCAGTTGAGGCACGGCGCCCGGCGAAGGAGTTCCTCAGCGGTGGGCGCGGGGGCATCCAGGTGTGGAGTGGGGGCTGCTGAAAGCAGGTCGATAGTGGCCTGCTCGAAGCGCTTCAGCAACTGCGCAACCGGCTCGTTGGTGCGCTCAATGCCCTCCACGCCTGCTCTACCTGGGATGATGCAGACACTGTCGGCATCGAAGTGCTCGTCGTGGGCCTGCCACAAGGAATCCTGGCGGAAGCGGCGGCGCACGGCAGCGTCGATAATCGGCACAAACCCCGGTGGCTTACCGGGGCCGTCAAGGAGGGACACGAACCACGCAGCATCCGTCGGGTGAAGGGCAGCGTCACCGTAAAGCTCAACAAGCTCATCAATTGCGGCCGCAGGGTCGGCGGCATCGACTGTGACCTGCAGGGCTATCTCACCGTGGTCAACGTCGTGCAGTCGGGCTTCGGCGCGCGCCACCATCTTCTCGAAGCGAGTACACCACGATTCATCTGTCCAGCCGTCGTGGAAGGATAACTCCACATAACGTCGCAGCCACTCGGCGTAGCTCATGGCGTCAAGGTCCCCAAAGTAGGGTTTGCACGTCTGCGCTAGGGCAGCAGCGATCTCCTCGCGGTGAGCGGACACCAGCTCCTCATCACCCGCAACCGCATCGAGCAGACGCCCGGCGTAGGCGAAGGAATTATCCAGCTCGTGGATGCTGGCGCCGAGGTCGGAACGGCCGGAGGTAACGTCCTCCTCTGTAGCAGCAACGAGTGCCTGCTTTACTGACTCAGACGCGGTGGACTCCGCGGTGGCCATCGCGGCGGTGCCGATCATGATGGCGTCGACAGGTGCTGCGGGCAGGCCACGCCGCCGCGACCATTCGCCGGTGAGGTACTCCGCGCCCTGCGCTGGGGTGGCGATGCCGCCGCCGACGGCAAGCAGAACGTTGGGGTGCCGACGGATATCATCATAGGTGGCGGCAAGGATCTCGTCGAGGTCCTCAGCGGAGTGGTGGCCGCCGGCTTTGCCACCTTCTACCTGCATTATGAGCGTGGTAGACACGGCACGGGCGATGGCCAGCACCTGCTTGATTTGTTCCACCGTGCCGGGTTTGAAAGCTACCCACGGGATGTTCTCTGCGTGGAGGCGCCGTACCAGGTCACATGCTTCCTCGTGCGGCGGGATGCCGGCGGAGATGACCACGCCGTTGAGCGGCGTCCCCGCGGCCCGTGCCCGTGGAATGGCACGCTGGCCTTCAATCTGGCGCCGCCATTGCGAAGCAGATAAGTACAGCGCATTGAATTGGGCATTAACCCCCGGCGCGAGGAGACGTGCGAGTCTCTCCAGGTTCTGGTCCAGAATGTCCTCGGTATGTTGGCCGCCGCCAGCGAGCTCCGCCCAGTGCCCAGCATTGGCAGCCGCGGCAACGATTTCCGGATCCACTGTGGTTGGTGTCATGCCGGGCAGCATGACCGGGGAATAGCCGGTCACTTCAGTAAAACGCGAAGAGAGGCGTCCGCCGACGAGGCGCGGCGCGAAATCAGACCAGGCTGCCGGCACGGCAGAGGCACGGCCGGGCTCGAAGAGCTGCGCTTGGCCCTCAGCAGTACCCACGGCTAGGGTTCCCACGCCACGTCCGGCCACCGCCTCTCGGGTTAGCGGCTCAACACCGCGGGAGGGGCCTATCTCCAGAATCCAGCGCGCGCCGGCGGCAACCGCCTCGTCGACGCGGGCAGGCCAGTCAACGGTATCTGTCAGCACTGCGCGGGCAAGCTCGCCAGCAAGCATGGCATCGAGCTCGAGATCGGCGGCCCAGCGCTCCACCTGCTCCACGGCAGGGGCTAGGGCCGGATGGTGGAAGGCGGCCTCAACATCAAGGTTCGTGAAGGTCACCTGTTCGCCTGCCATGCTACGACGCACGCAGGCAAGCTCCTCCGGGGTGCCCACGATGACGCTGCGTTCGCGGCCATTGATGAGACCGATATGGGCACCTAACTCGTGGAGTTGTTCCTGCGTAGCTCCGTCAACCGCCACCATGGGCGCTCCCTGGGCGGTGCGCACAAACCCGTGGATGCGGGCAGTCGTCGTCAACGCAGCACCAATGAGCCGGGCTATGGCCAGGGCCTCGCCTGGGGTCGCGCGACCAGTCGTCACAGCGGCGGCAAGAACGCCTTGGGAATGACCAAGACTCAACACGGCATTAGATATATCTAGGCCCTGTGCCCGCACAGACTCCATGACCGCAAGCTGAGCGCACAAGATACCCGGAGTGGACACAGCAGGGGCGGATAGCGCGAACCCAGGCTCGGACTCCGCCCACGTTAGTGGTGCGAAGCCGTGCGGGGAGGCGGGAAGGAGGGCGTCGCTGAGCGGAGCGAGTATCTCTTCCGCGTCGGCGAGGTACACGGCAATCTGCGGCCGCACCCCCGCAGCGAGTGCCTCCCGGAGAGTAGGCAACCAGGCATAACCTTGGCCGGAAAAGGACAGCGCATACGGTGCCGCGCTTACTCCCGGCGCAGCAATGTTTGGGATATCCACGCGCGCTATTCCCCCAACACACGCGCTACACGTTGCGCCGCTTCCTCAAGGGAGGGCTGCGTTTGGGGCTTGGGCAGGCCGCAAAAGACCTGGCAGGCGTGGTCCGGAACGACCTCGGCGGAGCGGGACAGGCCGCGCTCGGCGAGGTACTCGTCAAAGAACATATCGATACTCATACCGACATCAGATTCTACCCACTAGGATCAATGCGTCATGGCCTCTCGCACCCCCTTCTTTCTCGCTGCTCTACTCAACGTCCTCGTTGCTGCATTGGTGGTGTGCGGCCTGCTACTTCCCTCCCCTGCCGAGCAACCAGACACTGCGCAGGGCAACGCGCCCTCATCTACGCGCGAGCACCCTACGCACGCCCCTTCCCCAGACAGCCCTGAGGTTGACACAGACAGTCCCGCGGCGGCCGACGCCCTGGCTGCGCTGGAATCCTTGGAAGTCAAAGGCCGCGCGCCGATGACGGGTTACGATCGCGCGCACTTTGGGCAGGCGTGGTCCGACGATGTCACCGTCGAGTTTGGCCATAACGGCTGCGATACTCGCAACGACATCCTCCGCCGTGACCTGGACAATCTTGTCATCAAAGAGGGCACCTTTGACTGTGTAGCACTGTCCGGCTCGCTGCATGATCCGTACTCTGGGCAGGTCATCGACTTTCAGCGCGGGACGGGGACATCCGAGGCTGTACAGATTGACCACGTTGTCGCGCTGGCCGACGCCTGGCAGAAAGGCGCCCAGCACTGGTCACCCGAGCAGCGCCGCAATTTTGCTAATGATCCACGCAATCTCCTCGCCGTCGACGGGCCACTCAACCAGCAAAAAGGCGCCGGCGATGCCGCCACGTGGCTGCCACCCCACAAGCCTTTCCGCTGTGAGTATGCACAGCGCATCGTTGACGTGAAGGCGGCGTATGGCGTGTGGGTAACCGAAGCAGAGAAAGAAGCGCTCAGCCGCCTGCTGCAGGAGTGCTAAAGACAGGAAAAGGGCCTTCCCGGTCTGTCGGGAAGGCCCTTCATCGTTGCTACGAGCAGTGTTTAGTTGCCGTTGTTGTTCTGGTTGAGCTGATTGCGCAACTGGTTGAAGTAATCACGCGCAGACTGCGGCTGGCCGTTGCCCTGCGGAGGCGTAGGGAAGCCCGGCATACTACCGAAGCCCTGCTGTTGCGCATTCTGGACATGTTCTTGGGCCTGCTGCTGAGCGCGCTTAGCTTGTTCCATGACTTCAGCGTCACGGCTGGCGCGCTCGTCTCGTTCACGCCGCTCCTGTTCCTCTCGCCGGCGGCGCGCTTCGGCGAAGTCCTCGCGGCTGCGCTTCGCCTCCCCGGCGGGCACGGACGGCTTCGGAGCGGAATTAATGGCGTCGGTCGACAGGAGCGTGTCGCGCATGCCGCTGAAGAGGTCCTGCATGCCGCCCGGGTTAGACGGCATGTAGAGCACGTTGGTGTGTGCACGGTCCGCCACATCCACCATGGCGTCAAGGTACTGAGAGACCAGCATGAGGGTCTCTGGGTTCTCCTCCACACCAGCAGCGCGCAGCAGCTCGTACTGCTGGGCAATACCTTCGACAATTTCCTTACGCTGGTCAGCCACACCGCGACCCTGCAGCTTCTTGGCCTCAGCCGCACCTTCAGCTTCCTTGACCACGCGGATCTTCTCGGCCTCTGCCTGGGCCACGGCAGCCTCACGTTCACGCTGTGCTGCGTTAATGGAGTTCATGGACTCACGCACACGGGCATCCGGGCGAATATCGGTGACAAGGGTGTTGACGAAGTTCCAGCCGTAGGCAGCCATGTTGTCACGCAGGGACATAGCCACGTTGCGCGCGATGGTGTCCTTGGAAGAGAAGGAATCATCCAGGTTCATGTTCGCGACAGAAGAGCGAACGTTGTCCTGCACATAAGCCACAATCTGCTGCTCATGGTTGGACAAGGTGTAGAAGGCCTGACGCTCGCTGCCTTGGACCACTTCATACTGCACGGCCACAGGAATCTGGACGAAGACGTTGTCCTTGGTCTTAGTCTCCACCATGACGTCAAGCTGGCGAATCTGCAGGCTGATCTTGGCGCGGACGCGGTCGACCAACGGCACCTTGAGGTGCAAGCCCGCGTGGGCAACGTTGACGAACTTACCCATACGCTCAATGATGGCGGCTTCCTTCGTACGCACGATGAAGAAGCCATCGAAAGCTAGGGCGGCGAGAAGCAGGACTATCACGCCAAAAACAATGAGGGGACCCATGGATTAGCCTTTCTAGGATCAGTTCACTTTTCGCAACTATTTTGCCATAACGTGACACCCGCCACGAGGCTGCGTGGAGCACTCCCCAGCAATCGTTGCTCACTAGTAATACGCCTGCGCCCCGAGCGCCCTAGCTATTCTTCCCTAGCGCTCGTCCTTAGTGCTCGTCGGCCAATCGGAAGAGCTCGCCCAAAATTCCCGCGCCATCCTCGCTGATCCCATTGTGCTGGAAGCGATTCGTCACCATCGGACGCAGGTCACGGTAGGTCTCCCCCGTAGCAATTGAATCCTCGAAGGGGACGAAGATGTCGTCGAGGTAGATGGCGGCAGCGGCTACCAGGGGGACGTCGGCAAGCACTGCGGCACTATACGGCGATCTGGTCCACTCATGCACAGCCAGCTCCTCCGCGCCTTCTTTGAAGGGTTGCAACGCTGGGTCTTCGTCGAATTGCCAGGGGAAGATGTGTTCGCCGGTAAGGTACGTGCCGCCCTCGGCAAACTCGGGGAACTCCTCGCGCATGCGGTGCGCCGCCCAGCCGGTGACGGCCTGGCCGCCGACGCCACCGTAGATGGATTCATGGATCGCCGCGTACAGCGGCCCGGCCTGGAAGCTCACGCGGCTGCCGACGTTGTTGAGGAAGTCTGAACGCAAGCGCTTCTCCCCGCCCACGGTGCGGAACGGTTCCTCCAGCAGGTAGGCCAGAGAATCGAAGCCAGTGCCGCGCCCCAATTCAATACCGATGGTGCGGAAGCGGCGCGCAGACAGGCGCTCACCCGTGGGCAGGAGTTCTTCCGAGTTGTCCAGGTGGTGGATAATCTCTTCGATCCGTTCTTGGGCCCACGGAAACTGCGCGGTGAAGCGCTCATGGCGGACTTTGAGCTTGGCAAAGGTCGTGCGGTAGAGATCGTCCGCGCTCTTGGTCAGGGTAGGAAGGCCACCGGTGAGGAAAGCTCGGCCGATAGACTCCGGGAACATCGAAACATAGGCCGTGATGATGAAGCCGCCGAAGGACTGACCAAAGAGATCCCAGGACTCCTCCCCCAGATGCTCACGCAGGCGTTCGGCATCGCGCACGATGTTTTCCTGGCGCAACTGCGCCAAGCGCTGTGCGGTGCGGTCCTCGGCAGGGCTCAGTTCATCAATGCGGTGGCTGCGCCCAGTGCCGCGCTGGTCCATGAGGATCCAACGGTAGCGCTCCAGGCCCTTCCCGATGAGCCCGGTGGCGCCAACCGGCCGCGGAGACGGGAAACCCGGCCCGCCCTGGTTATAGAGCAGTGCCGGGTAGTTCTCACCGCCCGGTGGGATGATCTCGCGCGCGTAGAGTTCGAAAGAACCGGCGGCGGGATTGTCATAATCCCAGGGGACGGTGAGGATGTGTTCCTTGATGGTGTGGCCGAAGCGTTTCATGCTTCTAGTAGACCACGAAACCCTCCTTACGGAACTCATCTCGGACAGATTCAACATCTTCCGGTTTAGGTGGCTTGGTGTCCTCGAGAGTGTACGGGTAGCCCAGCTCGTGCCACTTGTCCGCGCCCATGTTGTGGAAAGGCAGCACCTCGACTCGCTCGACGTTGCTCTTCCAGCGGGAGGCAATCTTGACCACGTTGGCGACGTTTTCTGGGGAATCCGTCAGGCCAGGGACGAGCACGAAACGAATCCACACCGGCTTGCCCATCTCATTGAGACGGTCACCGAAGTCGATGGTGGGTTGCAGCTCGCGGCGCGTGACTTCCTTGTAAGTCTCCTCGTCACCAGCCTTGACGTCCAAGAGAACGAGGTCAATGTTGTCCAAGTCCTCGTCGCGCAGGCGCGCGCCCAAGTATCCCGACGTGTCAATCGTCGTATGGATACCCGCGTCGTGGACCTCCTTGAGCAAGCGCCGGGCAAACGCAATCTGGAACAGCGCTTCGCCGCCAGACATAGTCAGACCACCTCCGGAGGAGTTGAAGACAGGCTTATAGCGCTTGATGCGCTTCACCACGTCTTCAATGCGCTCCAGAGTGCCGACCTTCATTTCCATCGTGTCAGGGTTGTGGCAGTACTGGCAGCGCAGCGGGCATCCCGACATGAACAAAGTCATGCGGGTTCCAGGGCCATCAACGGCGGTCACCAGCTCCCAAGAGTGAACGAGGGCAATGTCGCCAGAACGGCGTGCCTGCATCAACTCCGGGCGGCTGAACTCGTCGAGGTCATTATCTGTGCCCAAACCGGCGGCGGCGCCGCGCACCTTGTCACCCTCTTCAGGGGACAGGTGGACGACGCCGGTAATGCCATCTGCCATTTAGGAGCCCTGGTGGAAGGTACGGGAGATGACGTCGAGCTGCTGCTCGCGGGTCAGCTTGACGAAGTTCACTGCATAGCCGGACACGCGGACGGTGAGGTTCGGGTACTTCTCCGGGTGCTCAACAGCGTCCTCCAGGGTGGACTTGTCCAGGACGTTGATGTTGGCGTGGTACAGGCCCGAGTCCATGTTGTTGGCGGTGCGGTTTGCCTTCATGGTTGCGAGACGCTCGTCGAAAGTTGGGGTAGCCATGATGTTTTCTCCTTTTCGGAAGTGGTGTGAAAGTGGTTTATTTGGAATCCATGATGAAGCCGGCGTCGAGGACACCCACCAGGTTGGTGATGCGCTCCTCAGGCGTGCGGCCCAAACCGGACGGGGTGATGGTGTTCGTCAGCGAGATGCCGTCGAGCGCATCCTTGTAGTCCAGCTTGCCCACCGACAGCATGGAAGCAACCATGCCGTGGTTGTCTGCACCGTTCTCCGGGTTTGCGCCCGGGGCGAACGGAGTACCTGCCTCGTGGCCAGACGGGAAGGAACCAGTAGCCTTGCCGTAGACCACGTTGGAGGTAATGGTCAGCACAGACTGGGTCGGGATGGCGTTGCGGTACATCGGGATGGCCTTAATCTTCGCCATCACGGTGTGGACGATGGTGGCGGCGATGTCATCGGCGCGGTCATCATCGTTGCCGTAGAACGGGAAGTCACCTTCCGTCTTGTAGTCCACGATGAGACCGGTCTCATCGCGCACCGGGTAGACCTTGGCGTACTTGATGGCGGAGAGGGAGTCAGCCACGATGGACAGGCCAGCGATACCGCAGCCCATGGAGCGCACGATGTCAGAATCGTGCAGCGCCATCTCGATGGACTCGTAGGCGTACTTGTCGTGGCAGTAGTGGATGATGTTGAGGGCCTCAACATAGGTGCCTACGACCCAGTCCAGCATCTCCTCGTACTTCTGCCAGACCTCGTCGAAGTCCAGCGGGCCATCGCCCTGGATAGCATCGTAGCCATCCACGACCTGCTTGCCAGTGACCTCGTCGCGGCCTCCGTTGATGGCGTAGAGCAGGGCCTTAGCGGCGTTCACGCGGGCGCCGAAGAACTGCATTTGCTTGCCGACGGCCATCGGGGACACGCAGCAGGCAATCGCGGCGTCATCGCCCCACTGTTCACGAATCTGCTTATCGGACTCGTACTGGATGGACGACGTCTCGATCGAGATGTGAGCACAGAATTCCTTGTAGCCAGCCGGCAGCTGCGGATCCCAGAAGATGGTGATGTTCGGCTCCGGTGACGGGCCAAGGTTGACCAGGGTCTGCAGGAGACGGAAGGAGGTCTTGGTGACCAGATGGCGGCCATCAGTGCCGAAACCAGCGTCGGTCCAGGTTGCCCAGTACGGGTCACCAGAGAAGATCTGGTCGTAATCCTCGGTACGCAGGAAGCGCACGATGCGCAGCTTGAGGACCAGCTGGTCGATGATCTCCTGAGCGTCTTCCTCAGTGATGATGCCAGCGGCAAGGTCGCGCTCGAAGTAGCAATCGAAGAAGGCGGAGAGGCGGCCGATGGACATGGCGGCGCCGTCCTGGGACTTAATGGAAGCCAAGTAGCCAAAGTAGGTCCACTGAACAGCTTCGTGAGCGGTCTTAGCCGGCTTGGAGATGTCAAAGCCGTAGGACTCAGCCATGACCTTAAGCTTCTTCAGAGCCTTGATCTGCTCGGCGTGCTCCTCACGGTAGCGAGCCCAGTGCTCGGAGAATCCGACATCGCCCACTGCATGCTTGGACGCTTCCTTCTCAGCGATGAGGTAGTCCACACCGTAGAGAGCCACACGGCGGTAGTCGCCAATGATGCGGCCACGGCCATAAGCATCCGGCAGACCGGTAATGATGTGGGAAGAACGAGCAGCGCGGATGCGCGGGGTGTAGATATCGAAGACGGCATCATTGTGCGTCTTGCGGTAGCGGGTGAAGATCTTCTCCACCTCGGGGTCGGTTTCCTTACCGGCCTCCTTGATAGCTTGCTTGACCATGCGCCAGCCACCATTCGGCATCATGGCGCGCTTCAGCGGGGTATCCGTTTGCAGGCCAACAATGACGTCGTCCTCTTCGCAAATGTAGCCAGCCGGGAAAGCGTCAATATCAGTTGGGGTGTGGGTGTCGACATCGAAGATGCGCTTCTTGCGCTCGATGGACAGGTAGTTTTCTTCCAGGTGCTCCCAGACGCGCTTGGTCTTTTCGGTCGGGCCCTCCAGGAAGGAAGCATCTCCGTCATAGGGGGTGTAGTTGCGCTGGATGAAATCGCGGACGTCGATGTTCTCGGTCCACGGGCCTTCTTCAAAGCCCTTCCATCCCTCAAACTGGACGGATTGCTCAGTTGCGGTGGTCACTATAATGACTCCCTTCGTACTTCATACGACGTGTGGAAAATCTGCCACAGAAGGGTTTTGGTGACTCCAGTTCACGGGCAATTCGGTCATCACGGTTGTCACCGAACCCCTCTCTGCAGCCCATAGTAGGGGCAAAGCTGTAAATACTCATATCCTGCGTTTTATGGGGCAGATCACTAAAAGCACCACAAAGTGGGCACCCCGCTGGTCACCGGATCCATGGGTAACGACCGTACTGTTGACTCACGGGGGTAGACTACCCCCTAAAGTGGCATTCACCACACATTTTCCCGTTAATCGGGCCAGCTCAAGCTCCTTCTTGGTGTGTGTCCGCGCCGCGCTCTATTGTTATGCGCAGTATCCTCGTCTCGCCCTTCAGCAAGGAGCTCTTCGCGTGTCTGACACCGCCGCTACTGCTAGCCCCGCCACTGCCCCAACTCACCCCGTGGACGTTGTCCCGCCAGCGCCCAAGCTGGCGGCTCTCGGCCTCCAGCACGTTCTCGCGTTCTACGCCGGCGCAGTGATCGTTCCGCTACTCATCGCTGGTTCCCTGGGCCTCGATGAGGCCACCACAATCCACCTCATCAACGCCGACCTGTTGACCTGTGGTCTGGCAACGTTGATCCAAGCGGTGGGCGTCGGCAAGCACATTGGCGTCCGTCTCCCCATCATCCAGGGCGTGACCACCACAGCGGTGAGCCCCATCATTGCCATTGGTATGAGCGCAGGTGACCAGCCGCTACCCACAATCTATGGCGCGATTATTGCCGCCGGTATCTTTACGTTCTTCGCCGCGCCGGTTTTTGGACGCGTGCTCAAATACTTCCCACCCATCGTGACCGGCACCGTGCTTCTGGTCATGGGTACCTCACTGCTCGCGGTGTCCGCCAATGACTTCGTGAACTACGCCGACGCCGCCCCCGCCTCGCGCGACCTTCTCTATGGTTTCGGCACGCTCACCATCATTATCATCGTGCAGCGTTTCTTCCGCGGCTTCCTGGGCACACTCTCTGTACTCCTCGGCCTCGTCATCGGCACTGGCGTGGCCTTGGCACTAGGTGATACGTCCTTTGACGGCGTGCGCGAGGCCGACGCCATCGGTATAACCACACCTTTCTACTTCGGTATGCCGAAGTTCGACATCATGGCGATTCTTTCCCTCATCATCGTCATGATCATCACCATGGTGGAAACTACCGGCGATGTCTTTGCTACCGGTGAGATTGTCAAGAAGCGCATCAAGCGCGATGACGTCGTGCGCGCCATTCGCGCCGATGGTCTCTCAACCACCCTTGGCGGCGTGATGAACTCCTTCCCCTACACCTGCTTTGCGCAGAATGTCGGACTCGTACGTCTTACTGGTGTGAAGTCCCGCTGGGTAGCCGTGTCCGCCGCCGGCTTCATGATTATTCTGGGCCTGCTGCCCAAGGCAGCTGCCGTGGTGGCAGCCATTCCGTCCCCAGTGCTCGGTGGTGCTTCCCTAGCACTCTTTGCCAACGTCGCATGGGCCGGCCTGCAGACCATTGCCAAGGAAGATATCACCGACGGCCGCAACGCCGCCATTGTCACCACCGCACTGGGACTGGCCATGCTCGTCACCTTCAAGCCGGACGTGGCAGCGGCCTTCCCGGAGTGGGCACAGATCTTCGTCTCCTCCGGTATGTCCATCGGTGCGATTACCGCCATCCTGCTCAACCTGCTGTTCTTCCACGTCGGTACGCAATCCGGTGACGATATCAGCCGCATCGACGGCGAAGGGGTGTCTCTCACCGAGCTCAACGCCATGGAGCGCGAGGAATTTGTCAGCGCGCTGCGCCCGCTCTTCAACAACGAAACGTGGCCTCTGGAGGCAGCTTGGGAGTCCCGTCCCTTCGACGACGTCAGCCGCCTGCGTGAGGCCATCCAGGTCGCCGTGCTGACCGCCCCGCGTGAGCAGCGCCGTGCGCTCATCCACGATTACCCGGCCATGGATGAGCTGCTGCTTGCCGACGTCACCGAGGCCGCCACCATCTCCGCCGACCGCGGCTCGCTTGCCCTCGATGACTTGGATGATGTCCAAACACAGCAGCTTATCGACGTCTCCCGGGCCTACCGCGAGCGATTCGACATGCCCTTCGTGGCTTACCTAGACACCAACGATTCTGCCGACCGCGTCATCGACGGAGGCGTGCGCCGCCTCGCCAACTCCGACGAGCTGGAGCAGCGCGTCATCTTGAGCGAAATCATCGAGATTGCCAACGACCGCTTCGACATCCTGCTCGCCGATGCCAACCCGGTGCGCGCTTACTGGGACCGCAAGTTCACCGAGGTGGAGTGACCAGAGGTCACTCCACGTAGATTCGGGTCACTCCACGTTCGATCGGGTCACTCCACGTTCGATCGGGTCATTCCACGTTCGATCTGGTCATTCCACGTAGACTCGGGTCACTGGAATTCCATGGTGACCTGGGCCTGTGGGTCGACGCCGCGGATGATGCCCTCATAGAAACTGCGAGCTTGGTCCTGCAAGAGGTCGCGGTTATCGTTGATGTCCTTGCGCTTCTTATCAGCGCTGAGGACATCAGACACCGTGGAGGCAGCATCGAGTGGCTGCGTGGTCCAACTCAGCACGCCGTTGTCCTCCACCGCAGTCTTGAACTCCTCGTCGGTATGACCGATGAAGATAAATTCCGGGATGCTGACGGTATAGGCGTGCTCACCGGTCTCCGTGACGCGAACATCCTTGCCTTCAATTCCCAGCTTCGCCTTGTAGGAGTACTGCACGAACTGTGTGCGATCGGTCCACGGGACCCGCACGCCAAAGACTTCGCCCGCGGAGGACTTCTCTGCCAGTCCCTGGATTCCGAGACTGAGCAGCACCACCTGTTCTTGGCGCTCCACCGCAGTGACTATCTGCGAATTCGTGGACTCCACTGGTGCGCTATACACATCGCGCGGCTGACGCACGATATACATACCCAAACCGGCGCAGACGAGAGAAAGAAGCACTACGACGGCAATAAGCGTGGTGCTGAGCTTGCGGTTAGACATGAGCTTAAAGCTGGAACTGCTCGGTAACCTCAACGCGGCGCTTGTGCTCCATCCAGAAGGACAGGAACGGCACCACACCGGCCAAAGCAGTAGTGATGAGCTTGCCCACCGGCCACAGCGCACGCGGACCCAGAATCAGAATCGACACGAGGTACACCATGTAGGCCACTCCATGCGCTTGGGCGATGAGCGTGGCCCAGGACGGCATTTCCATGCCCACGCCGTACTGCAGAATCATGCGCACGACCAGAATGAGCAAGAAGATACCCGTAACCGTGGCCGCAATGGAGAAGAACTTCAGCGGTCCGCGAATGCGCTCCTTGCGGTCTGGGTGCACGGCATTGTTCGCTGGGTTGGTCATGAGTTCTCCTCTTCGGTGCCGCGACGGCGGCGCTGCTTATTCATGGCATTAAAGGTCTCGACGTCCACCTGCGGGCGCGGCGGCAAAAAGTCTTCGTCGATTTTAGTCACCTGTTGTTCCTTGGCTACATCCTTGGACGTGGCTTCATACCGGGCCGGCTCCTGCCCCAACTCGAGGGCTTCATTCTCCGCATCAATGCGCTCGTTCTCATAGCGCAGTGCGGTGCGGTAAGCATAGACCACGAAGACAGCAAACAGCGGCCACTGGAAGGCATAGCCCAAGTTCTGGAAGGTTCCTGAACCGGACTTGAAGCGGGTCCACTGCCAATAGGCAAGGAACAAAAAGAGCACGACGAAAAACGCGATGAGGACGATGTGCCACCATCGAACCTTCATCTTCTTTCTCGGGGCTTGGTTGGTGCTCACGCGTATCAGCCTACCCACCATGGTTCGAAAAGTGGATTTCCATCGTAGGCCTGCCGCCCTGTAAGCTATTCAGCGTTGCTCCGAACACAGTATGTTTCGCGGCTACGTCTTTCAGCGCCCGTGGCGGAATTGGCAGACGCGCTAGATTTAGGTTCTAGTGTCTTATGACGTGTGAGTTCAAGTCTCACCGGGCGCACACCGTCAAGGTCTGCGTTGAAGCTTCTTACTTCAACGCAGGCCTTGTTTTTTCTTGAAGGCTATAGTGCCCGTGCCTGGTTCTAGTTTGGTCCCCCACCTCGCTAGCCCAGCTGGTGGATGCCGGGGCTAGCGGTAAAGGTGGGGCGGCTGCTTAGACCTGGCGGGCGAGGGCTGCTAGGGGCTCGCGCAGTTGGGCTAGGGCGCGGCCACGGTGTGAGACCGCGTTTTTCTCCTCAGGCGTCATCTCCGCAGCAGAGCGCTGCTCGCCCTCGGGCTGAAAGAGGGGGTCGTAACCAAAACCATTCTCGCCCTGCGGTGCTCCAAGCAGCGAACCGGGCCAGCGGCCCTCCACCACGTGTTCCTCGCCATCAGGAGTGACCAGTGCACAGACGGAGACGAAGGCTGCCGAGCGGCGCTCAGCAGGAACGTGCGCCATCTGGCCCAGCAGTAGGCGGTTATTCGCCTCATCATCGCCGTGACCACCGGACCAGCGGGCAGAAAGCACTCCCGGCATGCCGTTGAGTTCCTCGACGGCGAGGCCTGAATCATCGGCAATCGTGGCAAGCCCAGTGTGCTGTACCCCGGCGCGGGCCTTGATCAGAGCGTTGTCAGCAAAGGTGCGGCCATCCTCGACGGGCTCCGGATAGGGCTCCACGGCCGACAATGGGAGAAGCTCGATACCCTCAATTCCGGCATCGGCCAGGATCTTCTCCAACTCTTTTAGCTTCTTCGCGTTATTGGAAGCAACGAGAAGCTTTACCATCCCAGGGCCGCCTTCTGTGCCTCAATGAGCTGAGCACAACCAGCCTGGGCCACATCGAGCATGTCGTTAAGCTCCTGACGGCCGAACAGTCCGTGCTCGCCGGTGCCCTGAATCTCGACGAAGTCGCCGCCCTCCTGCATCACGACGTTGAGATCGACCTCCGCGCGAGAATCCTCCTCATAAGGCAGGTCCAAGCACACATGGCCGTCGATGATGCCGACGGAGACCGCCGCGATGGGGTCCAGCAAGGGCTCTCCCGGCACAACACCTTCCTCCTTGAGGTAGGCAATCGCATCAGCCAAAGCCACATACGCACCGGTAATGGACGCGGTACGAGTACCGCCGTCTGCCTGCAGCACATCGCAGTCCAACTGGATGGTGTTCTCCCCCAGCTCAGACAGGTCCACCGCCGCACGCAAGGAACGGCCAACAAGGCGAGAAATCTCGTGGGTGCGACCCTTGACCTTGCCCTTCATGGACTCACGCGGCATGCGCTCATGCGTCGCAGACGGAAGCATGGAGTACTCAGCAGTGAGCCAGCCTTCGCCGGAATCCTTCTTAAAGCGCGGGACACCAAACTCCACGGAGGCGGTGCACATGACGCGGGTATTGCCGAACTCCACGAGCACCGATCCAGCCGGGTTGGTGGTGAAATTGCGGGTAATGCGGACGCTACGGAGCTGGTCGAGCGCGCGACCATCAGCACGAGTGAAATCAGTCATGCCCCTACCCTACCGCGCGGGTTTAGAGCTCGAATTCCATCCCCGAGGCGCCCAGAACGATCTCGCCATCAAACTCGCGCGTGGCAGCCGCATACGTCGCTGCGGCGTCACCCCACGGCTGCAGGTGAATGAGCACGAGCTTCTTCACCCCAGCTTCGCGGGCCAAGCGGCCGGCTTCGGCACCGGACATGTGCATGTTAGGAGCTTTACCCTCCGAGGTTTCGCCCCAAGCGGCCTCGCACAAGAAGATATCGGCGCCTGATGCAGCGTCGATAAGCGCCGGCGTGTACGCCGAGTCCGCGGAGTAGCACAGCGTGGCACCGCTCTTAGCGTGTTCCATGCGTAGCGCATAGGTTTCTACTGGATGCACGGTGCGGAAAGGAGTGATGTAGACATCGTCGACCAACTGGCGTTCGCGGTCGACCCACGGGCTAAACGCGAATGTATCACTCATATCATCCACGCCGTTGGGCTCATCCGAGGACAAACGGCCCAAATGGGACTCAGTGGATGACGGCCCAAGGCAGAAGTTGCGGGAGGCAGCCGGCGCAGTGGGATGGAAACGGCGCCACACCATCAGTGACGGGAAGTCCAAGCAATGGTCCGCATGCAGGTGAGTCAACGCCACGTGGGCATCGCACGGATCTTGGTGTTCTTGCAAGCGGGCGAGGGTCCCGGGGCCCAGGTCCATAACGATGGACGGGGCAGAGTCGAAAGACACGAGGTAGCCAGAGGCCGGGTTACCAATAGTGGGCACCGAGCCTGAACAGCCGAGGATGGTCAACTTCATGCGTTCAATAGTTCCACGAAACAATGAGGATTGCTGGATTTGAATCGATTGTACCTGTTCATCCGCCATTAAATCTGGGGCCCGAGAAAGCGGGCCGCCAGTCGTGAGAAGGACTCATGGTCACCAGTGCACTCAAAACTGCGAGTGGGGGTCTGCCCTTCGGGCGCGAGCATGTCGGTGGTGGTGAGGATGCGCATGACATCCTTCGCAGTCTCTTCAGCCGAGGACACCAGTGCGACATTGTCACCGATAGCAAGCTGAATGACACCGGTGAGCAGCGGGTAATGCGTGCAGCCCAGCACGAGGGTATCCACACCCGCTGACTGCAACGGAGCGAGATAGCCCTCTGCCACGCCGAGGATCTGGCGGCCGGCGGTAATGCCGCGCTCCACAAAGCTCACGAAATCCGGGCAGGCCACAGCGAAGGATTCGACGTTCGGGTTCACCGCGAAAAGATCCTGGTAAGCACCAGAGGTGATGGTACCTTCGGTGCCGATAACGCCAATCTTGCCGTTGCGCGTCGTGGCGATAGCGCGGCGCACTGCCGGACGGATAACTTCGACGACGGGGATGCTGTAGCGCTCACGGGCGTCGTGAAGAAAGGCCGCCGTAGCGGTATTGCAGGCGATGACAAGCATCTTGCAGCCGCGCTCCACCAGCTCGTCTGCAATCGCCGTGGACAACTCACGTACTTGGGCGATTGAGCGTGGGCCATACGGCGCGTGGGCGGTATCGCCGATATAGATGATGGACTCATCCGGCAGCTGCTCCATGATGGTGCGCGCAACGGTCAACCCGCCCACACCGGAATCAAAAATGCCGATGGGAGAAGAGGCGTCAGGCATCAGCGCATCCCTGCCTGCGGTTGCGGTTTTACCTTCTTAATCGGGTCATCGGAGGTAATCACCATGCCCGCCACAATGCCGCCAATAGCGCCAAAGAGATGACCCTGCCAGCTCACGCCTTCATAGATCGGCAGCACGCCCCAGATGAGACCGGAGTAGGCAAAGCCCAAGCCAACGCCCACAAGGAACTGACTAAGCGAGCGGTTAAAAATGCCGCGCACGATGAGGTAGGCCAACCAGCCGTAGACCATGCCCGAGGCACCAATATGGGAGGTACCCGGCCCGCCGAGGAGCCATGTGCCCACGCCGGCGATGAGCACGACGATAATGGTGACTTCCCACCACGCCTTGCGGCCAGACAGTCCAATGAGGAAGCAGAAAATAGCTCCTGGCAGGGAGTTTCCGATGAGGTGCTCAAAGTTGGCGTGCAGCAGCGGCGCAGTGAAAATTCCCCAAATGCCGTTGAAGTCCAGCGGGTGAATGCCATACTGCCCCAGGTCATTGCCAAAGAAGAGGAAGTTAATGATGTGGATAATCCACTCGATGGCCAAGAAGCCCACGGTGAGCTTCAAGGCCGTTGTGAGGCGCCCCGTACGCGTGTAGTTCTTGGAATCACCCGCGTTTACGGTGCGCGTCTGGGCCGCTCCGGAGCTGTCCGGAGAGGGCTGGAAGGGGTTAGGCTGATAGGAATTCTGCTGGCCAAACGGTCCACTGCTCGTCATAATGCCCTAACTTTAGCAAGAGAGCAGCGAGGAGTACGCCTCCAAGCCCAAGCCAGGGGCGGCATTGACCACGGCATCTACGATGGCAGCCTCCACGGCATCGGCCGCCGCGGCACTGAGGGAGGCGAGAACCTCAGCATCGACTCCGGGCACGGTTCCCGCCGTGCTTGCCGACGTCTCCCCCACCTTGCCCGTCGCCGCGGCAAAGAGCGTGTCGCCGTCCAGCGGCGAGTGGGCCGGGCGCACCGCACGGGCAATGCCATCATGTCCAGCCAAGGCGAGGCGCTTGGCCTGCGCCTTGGTGAGGGGAGCATCCGTGAGTACAGCGCCGATGGTGGTGTTGAGGTGCGCCTCCGCGAGGCTTTTCGCGGCAGCAAAGCGCTTGACGTCTACGACTGGTTTGTCAGATGCGCCAAAGAGCCGGCCGGTAGCACCATCGATGACCTGGCCCACGGGGTTGGCTACGATGACCGCAGCGAGGGTGTAGGGGGAGACGTCGACAAGCGCAATGCCCACCCCTCCCCGAATTTTTCCTGCACAGGCGCCTACGCCGGCGCCGACGCTACCGGTGGTGTCATCATGCCCTGCCAATGCGGAGCGCAGTGCCTGCGCACCATCCTCTGCGGAGGGACGCTGGGGACCAGCCAGCAGGTCGAAGATGACAGCGCCGGGCACGATGGGAACACGGGGGCCCGGTTTGTCTTCGCCGAAGACCGGAAACCCAATGCCGGCCTCCTCGAGCCCCCTCATGACGCCATCGGCCGCAGCCAAGCCAAAAGCCGAGCCACCCGCGAGGACAATAGCGTGGACGCGCTCGACGGTGTTGTGTGGCTCTAGCAGATCAGTTTCGCGCGTTCCGGGACCGCCGCCGCGTACATCAACGCTGGCGACGGCTCCGCGTTCACCGCAATAGATAACGGTGACACCAGTATCCTCACGCGTGGCATGACCAACAGAAAAGCCAAGCTCAGGAACAGTTCGCATGGTCTTAGTCCATGATGACATTGAGCAGGGAGTCCTGGCAGAAGGCTAACCACTCCACGAGGGTGTCGCGGTCCGCTCCCTGGGAGCTGTGCTCGACATCGCCCGATGCCACGAACAAACGCAGATCATTGAGCCCCGCGAGGAAGGCATGGGCTTCCTCCTCGCTGATGGTGACCTCAACCCCGCCGGTTGGGCCAAGCGCGGTGTTGATGACTTGGAGATTCTCCAGCTTGGCGCGGGCAATATCGTTTTCGTGCAAGGAGCGCAGCAGCGCATTATCGCCATCGAACTCTTCATCGCCGGGCTTCTGGAAATCCGGGAAGAGGCGGGCAAGCGATGGGTCCTCCGGCGCCTCCGTGTGACCGGTAGGCATATCCACCATGTCCGCCAATTCATCCTTCGGTGCCGATTGGGCGCGAGCGATGATGGCTTCCGAGACCGTCGCGGTGAGGTCCCCGATCACCTCGCGCTCCATGGGCTCAAAAACAGCGGTGTACTTAGCACCGCGCATGAAGGACTTTTTCTTCTTCCAGGCCTGCATACTGTCCTCTCCTTAGCCTGCCTGCTGCATCGTGGCCCACAGACCCGCAACCTGCAGCTTCTTCACATCGGCCTCGACCTTGTCACGCTCACCGCTGGAGACGGCGGCCTTACCTTCGGTGTGAACCTGCATCATGAGCTCGTTGGCTCGCTTCTTGTCATAGCCTAGGACTGTCTGGAAGACATAGGAGACGTAGCTCATGAGGTTGACGGGGTCATCCCAGACGATGCACATCCACGGCAGGTTTTCGCTCGTGGCGACGTCGACCTCAATGGCCTCATCCAATTCCGGGGTGGCCATGGGCGAACTCATCACCACGCCCGCGGACGTTTCTCGGTGCGCATTCATGCCCTCTACACTAGCCAAAAACTGTGACGCTGTGAGCGGCTATACTGACGAGTACTCAATATGTGATTATCGTTTCCAGGTGGCTGCCGTCGATGAAATCTTTTGCTCTCCCACCCGCCTTGGCGGACATTCTTGCTGGTCGTACTCCATCCCGCGAGGATCTTGCTCGCCTTCTCCAGGGCATCCTCACTACCCTCGTGCTGGGAGGCACACTCGTCGCCGCCGTGATCAGCCTGACGTCCCCTTCACGGGGCGGAAGCTCGGATGACAGGCCAGCTCCCGAACCCGCGCCGGCCTCCTGCGACTATGAGCTGCCCGCACCCCACATCCAGCGCGCATTGGAGACTATCCAAAACGAACTTATCGAGGCCCTCAATACCTGGCGCGCGGAAGACAACCAAGGCCCACTCGTGCCGTTGATTGACCGCCAGACCGCGGCCCGCGAAAAGGCCGAGTGCAACGCGGTGACGAAGACCGAAAAGCCAGCGGACGAGAATATTCAGATGGTGCAGCATCACCTGCCTCTGGACCAGGCCAGTGCCTATGAATTCGTGGAGGCCTTCCGCCAGTCGCCATCTCACGTCGCAGCTCTCCGGGACCGCCGCATGTCCACCGCCGCCGTCGGCGCGGCCTATAACGATGGTCAGGTTTACGTAGTCATCCAGCTGGAAGAATAGATTGGCTGAATTTTTGCTGCATGCTGAGTAGCATCTTCGATGTGACTAATACCTCAGACAACGTCGTGAACGCCGGAAATGTCCCTTCTGACCGATCCACGGCCCTGCTCACCGATAAATACGAGCTCACCATGCTGCAGGCAGCCCTGCGCGATGGTTCAGCTCACCGCCAGGTAACGTGCGAGGTTTTCGCCCGTCGCCTGCCCAACGAGCGCCGCTATGGTGTCGTCGCCGGCACCGAACGCGTGCTGCGAGCCGTTCGGGATTTCCGCTTTACCGCGCGCCAGCTGGCGGAGATGGACTTCCTCGATGAGGAGACCAAGAATTTCCTCGCTCACTACCGCTTCTCTGGCCAGATTGATGGCTACCGCGAAGGTGAGATTTACTTCCCCTATTCTCCGCTGTTGACCGTGCGCGGCACCTTCGGTGAGTGCCTCATCTTGGAGACGGTCATTCTCTCCATCATGAATTCCGACTCTGCGGTGGCCTCGGCCGCCTCGCGTATGGTCGTGGCTGCCGACGGCCGGCCGATTATTGAGATGGGCTCGCGCCGTGCTCACGAATACGCCGCGGTGACGTCCGCGCGTGCTGCCTACCTGGCGGGTTTTGAGGCCACCTCCAACCTCGAGGCAGGCTACCGCTACGATATTCCGGTCTCTGGCACGGCGGCGCACTCTTGGACTCTGGCGCACGTCAACGAGGACGGCACACCGAATGAGGAAGCTGCATTCCGCGGCCAGATCGAAACCCTCGGCGTAGGCACCACGCTGCTGGTCGATACCTATGACATCACCAAAGGCGTAGAGACCGCCGTGAAGGTTGCCGGACCGGAACTCGGCGGCGTGCGCATCGACTCGGGTGATTTGGCTGCGGTAACGCGCCGCGTGCGAAAGCAGCTCGATGACCTGGGTAACCACAACACCAAGATCGTGGTCTCCTCCGACCTCGACGAGTTCGCCATCGCCGGCCTGCGCGGAGACCCCGTCGATGTCTATGGCGTGGGCACCTCGGTGGTGACTGGCTCGGGCGCGCCGACTGCCGGCATGGTGTACAAGGTCGTGGAGGTCGACGGTCATCCGGTGGCCAAGCGCTCCTCCTCCAAGAAGTCCCAAGGCGGAGCCAAACGTGCGCTGCGTACGTACCGCTCTTCCGGGGTGGCCGTCGAAGAGCTCGTGCTACCTTTCGACGCCGAGGATCCGGACACCGGCACCCTCACCTCCCGTGCCATGACCGTGCCGCTTATGCGCGATGGGGAAATCGTCGACGGACTTCCATCCCTCCACGAATCCCGCGATTACCTCGCCAACGCCATCACGACTCTGCCGTGGGAAGGCCTGGCGCTCACTCGCGATGAACCGGCGGTGCCGACGCGTTTCATCGGCTTCACCTCCTAAAGACACACCGGCTCCGCCCGGCTTGAGCCGGGCACTACACTGGGGCAAATGGACGAGCACTCAGCAACGATTGACCTTCTCGACGCCGCCGTCGCCGCCCTCGGCGGTGCCCGGCGCGATGGCCAAGTGCGCATGGCCCAAGCGGTCACTTCCGCTCTAGAGAAGGAACGCCACCTCGCGGTGCAGGCAGGCACCGGTACCGGTAAATCGTTGGCTTACCTCGTACCGGCGTTCCAGCATGCCCAGGAAACCGGCAGCACCGTTATCGTGTCGACCGCTACCTTGGCCTTGCAGCGTCAGCTGGTGGAACGCGATCTTCCACGCTTGGCCGAGGCTCTCGAGCCACACTTGAAGAAGAAGCCGACCTTCGCCATCATGAAGGGCCGCTCCAACTATGTCTGCCTCAATAAGGTTGCCCGCGCCTCCGAATTGGAGGATGAAGAGGCCCTGCTCGATGCGGACGACTCCCCTTCCTACCTAGGCCGCCACGTCCAGCGCGTCTACGAGTGGGCTGAGGATACGGATACTGGTGACCGCGAGGACCTCGAGCCGGGCGTGCCAGATCTAGCCTGGCGGCAAGTCTCAGTAACCTCTGCTGAATGTGTTGGGGCAACACGCTGTCCGCACGGCGAAGACTGCTTTGCAGAGCTGGCGCGGCGCCGCGCTGCGGACGTTGATGTGGTGGTCACCAACCACGCGCTGCTGGCTATCGACGCCGTTGCAGACGTGAATATCCTGCCGGAACACGACGTTGTCATCATCGATGAGGCTCACGAGCTTGACGGCCGCATCACCTCAGTGTCAACCTCAGAAATTACCGGCCGTGCCCTCAAGATGGCTGCAACCCGCGCCAAGGCGCTGGGTGCCAATGGCAAAGACCAGCGCTTGAGCGAACAAGCAGCCGAGCTTACCCAGCTCCTAGGGGAATTCCTGCCCGGCCGCTGGACCGACCTTCCAGAGGAAGCCAAAAACCAGCTCATCGCGCTGGCAGATACCCTTTCCTCCTGCCGGGAGACCATCGCCCGCACCCCAGAGGGAGAGCAGGCCAACGACCCTGAGAAATTTGCCGAGCGCCAAAACCTGGCCAACCACCTCAATACTCTCGTTGAAGCTATCGCCCGCATTCTCGATGTCTTCGCCACCGGGGATCCGGCCGCGCACGCGGATGTGGTGTGGCTGGAGCGCGACGAACGCACGCTTACCGATACCCTCGCCGTCGCACCGCTATCCATCGCTGGCATGTTGCACGAGAAACTCTTCGGCGAGCAGACCGTGGTGCTCACTTCCGCGACCCTCGCCCTGGGTGGTCGCTTCGATGCCATGGCTGCGCAGTGGGGCCTGCCAAAAGGAACGTGGGATTCCCTCGACGTGGGCTATCCTTTCAACCCCGCGCGCAGCGGCATCCTGTACACCGCGAGCCACTTGCCGCAGCCGGGCCGCGACGGGCTAAGTCCGGACACCATCGAGGAAATACGCGAGCTCATCATGGCCGCCGGTGGGCGCACCCTGGGGTTATTCTCTTCGCGCCGCGCCGCCCAGCAGGCAGCTGAGGAGCTCAAGCCACAGATCCCCTTCGATATTTTCCTCCAAGGTGAGGACTCTATCGGTGCGCTGGTGGAAAAATTCACCAAGAACGAGAATTCGTGCCTCTTTGGCACGTTGAGCTTGTGGCAGGGAGTCGACGTACCCGGCCCTTCCTGCTCGCTTGTGCTCATTGACCGCATCCCCTTCCCCCGCCCGGATAACCCCCTCATGCAAGCCCGCACCGAGGCCGCGAAGGCAGCGGGCCGGAACGGTTTCATGGAGGTCTCCGCCACGCATGCAGCGCTGCTCATGGCGCAAGGAGCAGGAAGGCTTCTGCGCTCTGTCGATGACCGCGGCGTCGTCGCTGTGCTTGATAACCGCCTTGTGACCAAGCGCTATGGCTCATACCTGTGCGATTCCATGCCGCAGATGTGGCGCACCACCGACCCGGACGTCGTCCGCGGCGCGCTTAAAAGGCTCATCGAAGCACGCTAAGGACGGCGCAGCGCACACACCGTGGCCGAGTCCGGTGCTACCTCGGTAAACCCCGCATCCCGAACCACCACGGCGTCCTGACGGCCGCAGGCCTCAGCGAAGTCCTCGGGATCTACCTCTCGCACGCACAGCGCAAAGTCTCGCGCTGCCCACTTTTCCACCTCGTCAAAGCTCATCGCCGCGGCCAACAGCATGGAGCCATGCCCCACCTGGGCGGCGGCCTTGCCTGCGCTCATCTCGAGGGAGGCATCGATGAGGATGAGGGGGACGTCGCAAAGCGCCGGCTGCGGTGCATCCTTCGGCAGATCCGTGTGACCGATCTGCAGCTTGGCCACGAGCGGATCCACCTCGGAGACCGCAGAAGGCACGAAGGCTCGGGCGCGATCTGCCACCGTCACGCCGGGCAAGCCCTGCACGTCGCGCCATGCCTTGTTGCGAGCGCGTCGCGCGACCTTGCGGATGCGATGCCCATACCACTGTCCCAGTGCTTCAGCGAAGGCACCCTCTTGGCCGGCGCGTTCATCCAAGCAGAGCTTGACGACGGCCCTCGCCGCCGCCTCCAGCACCTCCGTGCGGCTCGGCGGATCCTGCTTGGGCAGGTTCAGCGCAATCTGCATGGCCTGGACGGTCTCTGGCTTGTCAGGGTCCTCAGGATCATCGCGCCAGCTGCGCTCACTGCAGGCTTCGATGAGCCGACGGTGAGCCTCGCGGAGACTAGTCAACGACGACCTCTTCCATGGGAATGCCCAAGATTTGCAGGATTTCATCCATATACGGGTGGTTAACGGAGGTGTCCGCAACCTCACGCAACGCAGGTTTGGCGTTAAAGGCAATGCCAAGGCCCGCGGCGGAAATCATGTCAATGTCATTGGCCCCATCGCCCACTGCAACCGTCTGGCGCATGCTCAAACCAGAATCGGCGGCGAACTCACGAAGGAAGTTTTCCTTAGCCTTGCGGTCGACGACGTCTCCGATGACCCGACCAGTAAGCTTGCCGTCTTCAATTTCCAAGGTATTGGCGCGAACGTAGTCAAGGTCGAGCTCCGCGGCGAGATCCTCAAGGACTTGGATAAAACCGCCGGATACGACCGCCACGCGGTAGCCCATGCGCTTCAGCGTACGGATGGTGGTGCGCACACCCGGAGTGAGCTCAATATCAGCGGCGGTCTGCGCGATAACGGATTCCGGAAGACCAGCCAAGGCGGCTACGCGCTCACGGAGGGATTCTTCGAAATCCAATTCTCCGCGCATGGCGCGCTCGGTCACCGCGGCCACCTCTGCCTCCCTACCGGCATGGGCAGCGAGCATTTCGATGACCTCGCCTTGAATCAGCGTGGAATCACAATCAAAGCAGATCAGTCGCTTGGAGCGACGCTGCAGCCCGGAGCGCTCAATGGCAATGTCGACGCCCTGCTCGGTGGCTAGACGGGCTAACGCGGCGCGGACGGGGTCCGCGGAACCTTCAACGGTGATGTACAGCTCAAGGCCGTTAAGTGGGTACGTCGAGATTCCGCGAATTCGGTCAATGTTGGCGTTGAAGTTGGCCAGCTCCTGCGCAATCGCAGAGACGTGGCTGGCATTGAGTTGGCGGCCGAGCACCACGACGACGTGCGTGGACCGCGGACGCGAAGTGGCTTCATCCGCGCGCAGCTCCACGGTGAGCGACTGAGCATAAATGCTGAGGGTGTTGCGCAGTCCCTTCTCCATCGCCTCGACGCGCGAGTTATCGACGCGCACGTAGGCCGACAGGGAGATGCGCCCGGAGAAGATAGCCTGCTCGACGTCGACAAGCTCAACGTTATAGGAACCAAGGACGCGGAAGAAGGCCGCAGAGACACCTGGCTTGTCGGGACCGGACGTTGTCACAACGGCGAAGGCAGTCTGGTTAGGGTGATCGTTCTGGTTATCCACGCTGTCATTATCGCATGTCCCTTTCGTCCGCAGACGACCCCCTAACCATTACAGACGGCACACACGACAAACGCCGCCTCCCCATCGCAGTGATGGGGAGGCGGCGTTTTCAGGAGTTCGCGTATCTCTCCGCGCCCGTCCGGGCTAGCGAGTGACTAACCGGACTGGGGCACGAGACCCACAGGATTAGTGGCCGTAGTGTGCTTCCTCACGGATGCGCTTGACCATGTGCGGGTAGTGCAGCTCGAAGGCCGGACGCTCAGAGCGGATACGCGGCAGGGAGACGAAGTTGTGGCGCGGCGGCGGGCAGGAGGTAGCCCACTCCAGGGAGTTGCCGTAGCCCCACGGATCGTCCACGGTAACAATTTCACCGTAGCGCCAGGACTTGAAGACGTTCCAGATGAGCGGGATAACCGAAGCACCCAGGACGAAGGAGAAGATGGTGGAAATCTGGTTGAAGACCGTGAAGCCATCCGACTCAAGGTAGTCAGCGTAACGACGCGGCATACCCATGTTGCCAACCCAGTGCTGAACCAGGAAGGTGCCGTGGAAGCCGATGAAGGTCAGCCAGAAGTGAATCTTGCCCAGACGCTCATCCAGCATGCGGCCGGTCATCTTCGGGAACCAGAAGTAGAGGCCAGCGAAGGCGGAGAACACCACGGTACCGAACAGGGTGTAGTGGAAGTGAGCGATAAGGAAGTAGGACTCAGCCAGGTGGAAGTCCAGGGCCGGGGAAGCCAGCATAATACCGGTCATACCGCCGAAGAGGAAGGTTGCCAGGAAGCCCATGGCGAAGATCATCGGGGTATCCCAGGTGATGTGTCCCTTCCACATGGTGCCGACCCAGTTGAAGAACTTCACACCGGTCGGAACCGCAATCAGGAAGGTCATAAAGGAGAAGAACGGCAGCAGGACAGCGCCGGTCACGAACATGTGGTGAGCCCACACAGCCATGGACAGCGCACCAATTGCCAGAACGGCGAAGACCAAGCCGATGTAGCCGAAGACCGGCTTACGGGAGAAGACTGGAACTACCTCAGAAATAACACCGAAGAACGGGATAGCGAGGACGTAGACCTCCGGGTGGCCGAAGAACCAGAACAGGTGCTGCCACAGGATGGCACCGCCGTTAGCGGAGTCGTAGATGTGGCCGCCCAGCTTGCGGTCGTACAGAACACCGAGGGCTGCTGCGGTCAGCAGCGGGAAGATCATCAGAACGATGATGGATGCGGTCAGCACACACCAGGTGAAGACCGGCAGACGGAACATGGTCATGCCCGGTGCACGAAGGGTCAGCACCGTGGTGATCATGTTGACTGCGGAAGCAATGGTGCCGACACCGGTAGCGCCGACACCAACGATCCACATGTCCGCACCGATACCCGGGGTGTGAACGGAGTCAGCCAGCGGCATGTACATGGTCCAACCGAAGTCAGCTGCGCCACCTGGGGTAACGAAGCCGAGCAGCATGACAACACCGCCGGTCAGGGTGATCCAGAAACCAAAAGCGTTCAGACGCGGGAAGGCCACATCCGGTGCACCAATCTGAAGGGGCAGAACGTAGTTACCGAATGCCCACACAACCGGCGTTGCGAAGAGCAGCAGCATGACGGTGCCGTGCATGGTGAACAGCTGGTTGAACTGTTCGTTGGACAGGAACTGCAGGCCCGGGCTGAAGAGCTCAGCGCGGAGGAGCAGTGCCATGAAGCCACCGAGGAAGAAGAAGCTGAAGGCCATAATCATGTACATAATGCCCAGCTGCTTGTGGTCGGTGGTGGTCAAAAGCGTCCAAGCCTTGGAACCAGTCTTAGCGTTACCAGTCGGCTCCGGACGTGTGGGCGCGACGTAATCGTCGAGCCGTGGCGCCACAGCGGTCATAAAATCCTCCTGAAGAACAAGTGCCTCACCACGTGGTGCGCAGCGCACGATCTCGCGCTTCGATCCACATAATCAAACACCTAGGTTTACTCGCCTTATATTAGGGCACGGCACCGGCAAATATCCAGCGCTCGCTCAACTTCTGCCAACGTTGCTAACCCCGTTTGGAGCAGGAAAGGTCCCCGAACTGCCTGCACGACGACAGCCGCTGCGCCGATGCCCACTCCGAGGTGCACCTCCCCCGTGATTCAGAACACAACGGCGGGGGTGCAGCCGGCCCAAAATACGAAAAACGCACCCCCTGAAAGAATCAACCTTTCGATTGATCCTTCCGTCAGGTGCGTGTCATGCCCAACATCGGGATAAGCGCTGTTGCGGATGTGATCAGCGCCCTATCGCAGCCGAATGTTGCATGGCTAAGTGTGGGGCTTGTTTAGAAATCCCAGTCGTCGTCGGTCGTCTCCTCCGCCTTACCAATGACATAGGAAGAGCCGGAGCCAGAGAAGAAGTCGTGGTTCTCGTCGGCATTCGGGGACAGCGAGGAGAGGATCGCCGGGGAGACGCGAGTCTCATCCGCTGGGAAGAGGCCCTCAAAACCAAGGTTGTTGAGTGCTTTGTTGGCGTTGTATCGCAAGAAGCGCTTAACGTCCTCGGTCCACCCCAGCTCGTCGTAGAGATCCTCGGTGTAGTCAATCTCATTCTCGTAGAGGTCATAGAGAAGATCGAAGGCGTAGCCCTTCATTTCTTCTTGACGCTCCGGGGAGAGCTGCTTGTAGCCTTGCTGGAACTTGTAGCCGATGTAGTAGCCGTGTACGGCCTCATCGCGGATGATGAGGCGAATGATATCGGCCGTGTTCGTCAGCTTGGCGCGGGACGAAAAGTGCATCGGCAGGAAGAAGCCCGAGTAGAAGAGGAAGGACTCCAGCAGTGTGGACGCGACCTTCTTCTTCAACGGGTCATCACCCTGGTAGTAAGACATGACGATCTTCGCCTTGCGCTGAAGGTTCTCGTTTTCCTCAGACCAGCGGAACGCATCGTTGATCATCGGGGTCGACGCCAAGGTCATGAAGATGTTGGAGTATGACTTCGCGTGCACCGACTCCATGAAGGCGATGTTGGTTAGGACTGCCTCTTCGTGTGGCGTGACGGCGTCGGGAAGCAGCGATACCGCACCCACCGTGCCCTGGATGGTATCCAAGAGCGTCAGACCGGTGAAGACACGCATGGTGGTCTCCTGTTCCTTCTCCGTCAGCGTCTTCCAGCTGGGGATGTCATTGGACACTGGAACCTTTTCCGGGAGCCAGAAGTTACCCGTGAGACGGTCCCACACCTCGGAATCTTTCTCATCCGGGACGGTATTCCAGTTGACCGCCTTCACCGGAGCCTCGTGGCTGGCGATGTAGTCGTCATACTCGTGAGACACGCGCGTTACCTCGTCTTTCTAGTCTGAGTGTTCCTGTGGCCATCGTACCCACTTGGCCTGCATTCCGGTAAGTGTCGCTACTCCCCATGCATCCAGTAGCGACAACGGGCTAATTTATACTGACGTTTTATGTGTTCCGAGTTCGCGTTTCTCACGCAGAGGGAGGTATTGGCATCGTGGCGACTACGCAAGAGCCACACACTCCGCTGCTAAGCACCGTGCTGGACACCATGGGATCAGACATCGTCAGTGGCACCCTCCCCGCTGGTGAACGTTTTACCCTGAACGATATTTGTCAGCGCTTTGATATCTCACGCACGGTTGCTCGCGAAGCGATGCGCGCCCTTGAGCAACTGGGCATGGTGGCCTCCTCGCGGCGCGTCGGCATTACGGTGCTGCCGATTAGCGAGTGGGCGGTCTACGATTCCTCCATCATCACGTGGCGCCTGAACTCGGAGAAGTCGCGGGACGGGCAGCGCAGTTCCCTCAATGAGCTGCGCTTGGCCATCGAACCTATTGCAGCGTCCCTAGCAGCTCAGCATGGTTCCCCGGCGGACAAGGAGGAGATCCTCGAGCTGGCGCAGCGCCTGCACGCTTTTGAGGACACTCCCGCGCGGCGAGTCGGTGAGCAACTCGCAACGGACCTGCGCTTCCACACCATGGTGCTGCATGCATCGGGCAATGAGATGTTTGCGGCACTGAGCCCGTTTCTTCTATCCATGGTGCGCGGACGCTCGGTGTTTGGCTCGCGCAAGCGCAACCCCACCGCGGGAACGGCGCAGCTCCATTTGGATTTAGCGCACGCTATCCATCGTGGGGACGCTACAGAGGCAGAAAAAATCGCACGCGCCATCCTCACGGAGGCACGTGCGAAAGAGACCTAACTCAAAGGTCTACAGCATGCAAGATACGCAGCCCTCAACCTCAGTTCCCTCCAACGCCATCTGGCGCAGGCGGATGTAGTAGAGGGTCTTAATGCCCTTGCGCCAGGCATAGATTTGCGCGCGGTTGATATCACGGGTGGTGGCGGTGTCCTTGAAGAACAAGGTCAATGACAAGCCCTGATCCACGTACTTGGTGGCCACAGCGTAGGTGTCGATGATCTTCTCGTAACCGATCTCGTAGGAATCCTTGAAGTACTCAAGGTTGTCGTTATCCATGTGCGGCGCCGGGTAGTAGACGCGGCCGATCTTGCCTTCCTTACGGATTTCGATCTTGGAGGCAATCGGGTGGATAGATGAGGTCGAGTTGTTGATGTAGGAAATCGAACCAGTCGGCGGCACCGCCTGCAGGTTACGGTTGTAGATGCCGTGCTTGGCGACGTCCTCCTTCAACTGCGCCCACTCCTCCGCCGTCGGCGTGTGAATGGAAGAAGCCGCGAATAGCTCCTTAACACGCTCGGTGCGGGGAGCGAAATCAGCTGGGTCGTAGCGGTCGAAGAATTCACCGCTTGCGTACTCGGATTCGGGGAACTCCGTGAAGTACTCGCCGCGCTCACGAGCCAGTTTGTTGGATGCTCGCAGTGCGGCGTACATGATGGCGGCGAAGTAGGCATTGGTGAAGTCCAAGCCTTCCTCGGAGCCATACTCGATGTGCTCGCGACCGAGGTAGCCGTGCAGGTTCATCTGGCCCAAGCCGATGGCATGGGAATCATCGTTGCCCTTGCGCACCGACGGCACGGAGTTAATGGACGTCTTATCCGCCACTGCAGTTAGGCCACGGATGGCGGTTTCCACAGTCAGTGCGAAGTCCGGGGAATCCATGGTGGCCGCAATGTTGAGCGATCCCAGGTTGCAGGAGATGTCGCTACCCAAGGTCTTGTAGGTCAGGTCTTCATTGAGCTCGGAAGGAGCATTCACCTGCAGAATCTCAGAGCACAGGTTCGACATGTTGATGCGGCCGGTCTTGACCGGGTTCGCGCGGTTTACGGTGTCCTCGAACATGATGTACGGGTAGCCGGACTCGAACTGCAGCTCCGCGATGGTCTGGAAGAAGTGACGGGCGTTGATCTTCTTCTTGCGGATCCGCGGATCCTCCACCATCTCTTCGTAGTGCTCAGTGACGGAGATATCTGCAAAAGGCTTGCCGTAGACGCGCTCGACGTCATACGGGCTGAACAGGTACATGTCATCGTTCTTGCGGGCCAACTCGAAGGTGATGTCCGGAACGACGATTCCCAGCGACAGGGTCTTGATACGGATCTTTTCATCCGCGTTTTCACGCTTCGTATCAAGGAAGTTCATGATGTCCGGGTGGTGTGCGTTGAGGTATACCGCACCAGCGCCCTGGCGTGCGCCCAGCTGGTTGGCATAGGAGAAGGAATCCTCCAGAAGCTTCATCACCGGAATGACGCCGGACGACTGGTTCTCGATGTGCTTGATCGGCGCGCCCGACTCGCGGATGTTGGTCAGCAGCAGTGCCACGCCGCCACCGCGCTTGGACAGCTGCAGTGCGGAGTTGATGGAGCGGCCAATGGACTCCATGTTGTCCTCGATGCGCAGCAGGAAGCAGGATACGAGCTCGCCACGCTGGGCCTTGCCAGCGTTAAGGAAGGTCGGGGTCGCCGGCTGGAAACGGCCGGTCATGATTTCGTCCACGAGGTGCTCAGCCACCTCGGTATCGCCATCCGCAAGGAAAAGTGCGGTCATGGACACGCGATCTTCGAAGCGCTCAAGGTAGCGGCGGCCATCGAAAGTCTTCAGCGTGTAGGAGGTGTAGTACTTGTAGGCGCCCAGGAAGGACTTGAAGCGGAACTTGTAGGAGTATGCGCGCTTGAACAGGGACTTGATGAAGTCGAAATCGTACTGCTCGAGCAACTCCGGCTCGTAGTACTTATTTTCCACCAGGTAACGCATCTTTTCTTCCAGGTCGTGGAAGTAGACGGTGTTCTGGTTCACGTGCTGGAGGAAGAATTGGTTCGCGGCCTCACGGTCCTTGTCGAACTGAATCTTGCCGTTCTCGTCATACAAGTTGAGCAGTGCATTCAGCGCGTGATAGTCCAGCTGCTCTTCAGGCTTCACAGGTTCGGCGACGGTCTTACCCAGTTGCGTGGTCACGACGTTCACGGGCCTTTCTTTGCTATGGCGAAATTGGAGAGACGAAAATCTACAGGGAATACATAGGAGAAGCCCTAGGCTGCAAGGCCTAAGGCTGCGGCGTTGGCCAGCAGGCCTTCGCGGCAAATTGTGACATCTTCCTCGGTACCAAGAAGTTCGAAACGGTACACATAAGGCACCTTACACTTGGCAGCGATGACGTCGCCGGCCTTGCCAAAGTCGGTACCGAAATTACTGTTTCCTCCGGCCACGACCGCACGGATAAAGCTGCGGTTGTGTTCGTTATTGAGGAACCGGATGACCTGCTTGGGCACGGGTCGCGTGTTCTGCTTGCTTATCGATGCCCCTCCCCCATACGTCGGACACACCAAGACGTAGGGTTCGTTGACGATGAGTGGCTCATCAGTCAGGCGCAGCGGGATGCGGGCGCTAGGAAGGCCGAGCTTCTCAACGAAGCGGTGGGTATTTTCCGTGGCGGAAGAGAAATACACGACCAACATGATGAATTGTTATGCAGTTGCCGCCAAGGAGCTCAGGCTCTTGATGCGGTCAGGGCGGAAGCCAGACCAGTGCTCGCCGTTGGCCTCGACGACCGGTGCCTGGACGTATCCCAGCGCCATGACGTAGTCGCGAGCCTCATCGTCCATGGAGATATCCACCATGTCGTACTCAAGACCGGCGCGGTCGAGAGCCTTCTTAGTGGCGTTGCACTGAACACAAGCGGGCTTGGTGTAGAGAGTGATGCTCATATGACGGTTTCCTTTGACGCTGCACACGTAGTGACTAATGAATTCTGCTGAGTGACTTTTAGCTCTGGCTACGCGGTGTAGGGCCGCCGCCTGAGCAACATCAACGACACTATACTTTGTGCCAAAACCCCGCAACTAACACTACATATAGTAGTTACACCAGTGATATTCCCAGGATGTAAGTCCCCCGGACCCCACATATTGACCTCGTGCACCCCGCTTCTTCGCCAACGCCGTAACTACACGCGTGGTATTTCCCGCAAGTTAACCAAACGTTCACCCGTTTTGTGGCAAACACCACAAACGGGCGCGGCCCGCGCCGCGCCCGTTAAGTCTCATTCACGAAGCAGTCAGGAGACCTCAGTCCGTCATACACGTTGACGAGTCCGGCCCCTGCCCCTCTTCGCGGGTCAAACCGAAAAGCACTTGGCTCATCACCGTGGTGTCTCGAGGCAAATCTGGATGTAGCGGCTCTGCCCCACACAGCTCACCGAGGTCGATATTAACCACGTCAGCGCCGCCCACAGCTTCCAGCACAGAGGTCGAGTTGGGGGTCACGGTGACATCAGCAGGCGAGTAAATCGAGGTATACAACGGGCCCGGCGCCGTGTCCGGCAAGGCATTGAGATTCTCCATGAACTCAGACCCCACCACCTGCTGGATACCAGCGCTGCTTGCAAAGAAGCGCGCCAAGTTCGGCATGGCCGCAATCATCTTCGCCAACACTGTCCCCATACCGTCGAGCGTGGTGCCATGGAAATTGCCGCCTAGTGCCACCGCATGGGAAACATGTTCCGGCGAGCCATACATCTGGGTGTAGGTCTTAATGTGCAACCCGCCCTGCGAGTGCCCTACGAGGTTCACCTTCTCGCTTCCGGTTACTTCCCGTACATAGTCAATCTGTTCTGCGACCTCACGCGCCGACTCGTCGAGGTCGGCGATCCCCTTCGTACGTGCACTTGCGTTCTGCAGCGTCACATCGTAAGCCCCATAGTCAAACGCCCACACGCACATCCCTCGGTCTTGCAGAACCGGGATGAGTTCGTCCCACGTAGAGGCATTGTCAGATGTTCCATGTATGAGCACAACCGGCTCACGCACCTCACCGCTCGCTACACAAGAGGGATCGTTGATGCCCAGTGACGGGTCAGCCGTACTGACCAAATCGATGTCTACAGCGTGGGCCACCGGTGCCGAGAACCCAACGACGGCAGCACACATCGCCGCTGCGATACGCCTTTTCATACGCTATTTCTTCTTTCTATTGTCCGCTGGGGAATGTTCTAAACCCACCCGATTATTATATTCAACGGATCTAATTTGGCGAGGTAGACGGGCATAAAAAATTCCGCCTCCCCCAAATTAAGTGGAGGAGACGGAATGAGAATACGTCGATTCTTAGCCCTGGCGAGCCTTGAAGCGCGGATCCTTCTTGTTGATCACGAAGACCTTACCGTGGCGGCGAATAACCTGGGCGCCCGGCTTCTTCTTCAGCGACCGAAGCGACTTGCGAACCTTCATCGGGCGCTCCTTTCGTTATGCGCAAACTTCATGCGAATGGTTAGTTCAAAGCATAGCTGGGCGAGGGCCCAGCAATGACACGAGGAAAAATGTTACCGCACAAGCGCGTCATTACCAAAACACTCACCTGTGAGAGTATCTCGACTGCAATTCCTGGGAGACCTCGCCCAGCGTCTTGCCCATCGTTTCCGGCACGAGTGCCCGCGTATACCCCAGTGCTACCACGCCCAGCACCGCAAAGACGCCAAACGCCAGTGAGCCACCGAGCCACTCCACCACGGGCAGGAAGAACTGCGCTACTACCCAGTTACTAACCCACAGCGCTAGGCCCGCAATGCCCATTCCCAATCCGCGTACCTGCGCCGGCACGATCTCAGAAATGAGAAGCCACGTTGCCGGTGACACCGCCGCTTGTTGGCACGCGATGAACGCCGCCATGCAGGCCAACGACACCATAGCCAGTGGCGTCGAATCCTGCGCGAAGTGGTACACCACTGCAAGCACCACGAGCGATACTACGTTGCCACCCAGCCCAACCATGAGCAGGCGACGCCGCCCCACGCGGTCTACTACGCGCATACCGACCACACAGGCAATAACCGACACCACGCCGATCACCATGGACGTATACACCGAGTTCGTCGCAGACAAGCCCACCTGATTCATCATGGTCGGAGCAAAGTACACAATCGCATTAACGCCTGTGATCTGCTGCGTCAGTCCCATGAGCATGGCCAGCGCGACCGCCCAGCGCATCCAACTGTGCGTGGACAGTGCGGCCCATTCGCCTGTGCTTGGCGACGCCCCCTTCTCCTCCCCCGCCCCTACCCGTGCGCGCACAGCGGCGGCGTCGTCGTGACGGCCCTGTGCAGCGAGCCATACCGGCGTATCAGGCAAGAAGAACATTCCAATGGCCAACGCGGCACCCGGCACCGCCGCGAGTCCCAGCATCCACTGCCAGCTGCCCGTTGAAGCAAGCACGGAGTTCACCCCATAAGCCACCAATTGTCCGACAACGATCATGAGCGTGTTCAGTGACACCATCCGCCCACGCACCGCAGCCGGAGTAATTTCTGAGATGTACATCGGCGACACGATGGACACCGCACCCACTGCTAGCCCCAAGACAGCGCGGGCCGTGGCTAGTTGCGCCGTCGATCCCGCCAGCGCACACCACACCGATCCCGCAAGGAAGATAAGGCCACCGACGATAAGTGTGCGACGTCGGCCCATCCCGTCCGCCACACGCCCCGCAGCCAGTGCACCAACGGCAGCCCCGACCAGCAGCATCGAGGTCACCAGTCCCTCCTGGTGTGCTGACATATCGAACTCTGGGCCCACAAAGAGCAGTGCGCCAGACATGACGCCGGTGTCATAGCCAAAGAGGAGACCACCCAGCGCTGCCACGCCAGCGATGACCAACACGTAGGAATCTTTGTTCACGAGTGCATATTGTCGCAGGCGGCTACCATGGTCGTCATGTCACACGAATCCCCAAACCTCCAGCAGGACATCATAAAAGCCCTGGACACCAAGCCCTTGATCGATCCAGAGGAAGAGGTTGAGCGCCGCGTCACATTCCTCGCCGACTACCTTCGTACCACCGGCGCGAACGGCTACGTCCTCGGCATTTCCGGCGGCCAGGATTCCACGCTAGCTGGCCGCTTGGCACAGCTCGCCGTCGAACGCGTCGAGGGCGCGCATTTCTGGGCGCTTCGCCTCCCCCACGGCGTGCAGGCAGACGAGGAGGATGCCCAGGTAGCGCTCGACTTCATCCAGCCCGATTACCGCCTGACCATCAATATCGCTGAGGCAACAGCTGCCCTCGATAGCGCGGTTGCTACTGTTCTCGAGGCTTCCACACTCGGCGATTTCAACCGCGGCAACCTCAAGGCCCGCCTCCGCATGGCTGCCCAGTACGCGGTGGCCGGGGAGGTCGGCGCCCTGGTAATTGGTAGTGACCATGCCGCAGAAAACGTCACTGCATTCTTTACCAAATGGGGAGACGGCGCTGCCGATCTCATCCCGTTAGCCGGCCTCAACAAGCGCCAGGGCGCCCAGCTTCTTGAGCACCTCGGTGCACCTGAATCCACATGGACAAAAATCCCTACCGCGGACCTTGAGGATGATCGCCCGCTGCTTTCGGACGAAGAAGCCCTCGGCGTCACCTATACCCACATTGATGATTACCTCGAAGGCAAGGCCGTGCCTGCCGACGCCCAGGAACGCATCGAAACCCTCTGGCGCCAAGGCGCCCACAAGCGTGTTATGCCTCCCGGCCCTCAATAGTCGCCTTGCGGTTGCGGGGTTGGTGAACCTGTTTTAGGGCTACTCCCACTACCGCATCTACTTCGGCCAGCGGGCACACCGGCGCGATCCGACAGCTAGCTGAGGAGCTCAATAGTGGCTTGTGCCGCCCTGCCCAAGGGCCCGTAGTAGGCAGGACCATGAGTCGTAGCGTGAACCGCCAAGGGGTGCAGCTGGTGCATCGGCACCCACTTTTCGTACTCTGCCGGCACCCCATAGCCGCGCAGAATCTCCTCATAATACGGCGTGCCAAAAAGCTCCAGCATGGCTAGGTCTGTCCACGGGTGCCCGCCATGCGCAGCTGGGTCAATCATGACTGCCGAGTCCGCAGTAAAGAGCACGTTGCCCGCCCACAAATCACCATGGATCCGCGCAGGCGCCACATCCCAGGACGCTGCTTGAAGGGCGTCGGTGGCACGCTGGGTGACGTCGCGAAGCTCCTGCGGCAGCGTCACCACAAAGGGAAGTACGCGCTGCTGCGCGTAAAACTCTCCCCAACTCGAGCATGGTTCACAGGGCTGCTCCACGCGCCCGATGAAGTCCGCACCTTCCCATCCCTCGGGCGGAGCACCGAAGGCCGAAGCACCTGACTCATGTACCTCACGAAGTGCCGCACCGAAGGTACGTGCTGCCTGTGCACTCGGCCGCGCCTGCGCTACGCGACGCGTACTAATCGTCGAATCCGTCAGCCCCGCGACCTCAACCACGACGTCCTTACGTGCGGCTGCTAACCAGCGCAGGCCCGCGGCCTCCGCGCCGGCTTGGTCGGGTCGCGCTACTGACTTGGTATAAACATCCATGCACCCCAGCATAGGAAAAGGCCGCCTCCCTTCACGGAGACGGCCAGCGGTGGAGCTAACGGGATTCGAACCCGTGACCCCCACACTGCCAGTGTGGTGCGCT
>ERZ1031113.90-NODE-90-length-39981-cov-15.096053_pt1 | contig 39981 bp, 38 predicted proteins | sample MGYA00518225_ERZ1031113 | MGnify/ENA primary metagenome ERZ1031113 (study PRJEB33718, sample SAMN03159751) | human skin metagenome | collected 2014-05-20 | study: EMG produced TPA metagenomics assembly of the PRJNA266117 data set (Human skin bacterial metagenome...
TCCTCTTCGTCGGCAGCGTCAGATGTGTATAAGAGACAGCAACTGGACCGCGAGTAGGGGTAACCTCCGCAATTTCTTGGAGCAGCAGGCCTTTGCCCCGCTGGGTGAAGAGCACCAGCGTGCGGCAGGTGAGGCGTCGGCAGCCGCGGCGGTAGAACAGCTCTTCGGCATCGACCTAGACTCCTTCTCCTCGGGCGTGGATTCTGTCCAAGGCTCCTTCGAGTCTGCGGGCTCGCGCTCCCTCACGCAGCCAGACCCCGACATCCCCCAGGACCTTGGCGCCGCAGCCTTCTTCGACGTGGACAATACGCTGGTACAAGGCTCCTCATTGGTCTCCTTTGCCTTGGGCCTGGCACGGCGACGCTACTTTTCGCTCTCCGAAATCCTCCCTATCGCATGGAAGCAGCTGAAGTTTCGGGTATCCGGCTCTGAAAACACCGAGGACGTAGCAGCTGGGCGCGTGCAGGCCCTCGAATTTGTCAAGGGCCGCTCGGTCGCGGAGATGGTTGCGCTGTGCGAGGAAATCGTCGACCAGTCGATGGCTGAAAAGGCCTATCCCGGCACAAAGCAACTGGCACAGATGCATCTCGACGCCGGCCAACAGGTATGGCTCGTCACCGCGACCCCAGTGCAGCTCGCCCAAATCTTGGCGCAGCGTTTTGGATTTACGGGTGCACTGGGCACGGTGGCGGAAGTCGAGGACGGCCGCTTCACCGGACGCCTCGTGGGCGATATCCTCCACGGTCCCGGCAAGATGCATGCGGTAGCCGCCTTGGCCACGCTGGAGAATCTCGACTTGGAACGCTGTACGGCTTACTCCGACAGCGCCAACGACGTCCCCATGCTCTCCATGGTGGGCACGCCGGTGGCTATCAACCCCGATTCAAAGCTGCGCGATATTGCGGAAGAAAAAGGATGGCTCATCCGCGATTACCGTTCCGTCCGCAAAGCCGTGCGCACCTACGGAATCCCAGCACTCGCCACTGCGCTGTTCTCCTATGGCGGCTGGCGCATTGCCCATCGCCGCTAGCTGCTCTGCTGTGCCTTCGTGCGCAGCATATCCATGCACATCACCGCACCGATAAGACCTGCATGCTGCTGTGGGTCAAGCCCTCCCGCGATGCTGAGACGGTAGGTATTCTTCCCCGAAAGGAACTTGCCTACGCCCGCCCACTCGTTGGTCACCTGCGCGAGTGGCTGTCCCTGGCTGCTAATGGTGATATTCCAATCCCAAATATCACCCGTAATCTCGATCTCCGGGAAGCCCTCCATCTCCATGGTCAGGCGCGTCTTGAACATGGCGAATCGCTTGGTCACCACCGCCATAGGCTTCTCGATGCCCGGCAAGTACACCTCATACGTGTCCCGCACGAAGTTCGGCGGATCCTTAATCAGCATGAGCGGCTGCTGCGGGTTGCCCTGATCATCCGTGAAGGCCACCTCTAGGCTGCGGGAGGAATTGAAGAACATGTCCTTCAGGCTTCCGGATTGCACAATCGTGCCGACGGGCACGCCCTGCTCATCCGCGATAAGGAATTGATCCTGCAGGAAAGACTTCGTCTGCGAGATAACGAGGGTGTCGAGCGTCAAAATTCGAGGCAACATAGTTCGCCATCATACGTACACGCGGAAGGTCATGGGCACTCACGGATGACACTCCCCATCTGTTCGGAAATAGATACTCAACATCACCTTCTAAAACGCGTATTAGTGCAGGTAGAGATAGATGTCCGAGGCGTCATATAGCCTACTGTTAGAACATTAGTTCTTACACTTTTTAGTCTATAGCCTCAAGAATCCGGGGGATTCACCGTGACAACCACTACTCCTACCGCCTACTTTTCCCACATGAACCCTGAATGCGCCCTCGCTATGGAGCGCAGTGCTGCGCGTCGCGCCGATTATCGCTCCTGGAAAGCCGCCATGCCTCCGCTCGATGAGGATTTCGATGTGGCGTGTCAGAGGCTCGTCGCCAAGCTCGGGCTCGGCCCACACACCATCACCGAATGTTGCCTCGCCGTACACCGACTTAATGGACTTCCACAGGTCAAAGCGATGCAGGAAGACCTCTTCCTGCTCGATATGCGAGCCCTCATCGCCATCGACTTCACCTTAACCAAGCTGGGTGAAATACCCCCGGAGACGCTCGCGCTTATCGACGCCTCCTTGGCCGACTACTTCATCCCCACCGCCCCCAACCAGACTTTTCCTACGCCTCCGCAGATCGGCCGCAAAGTGCGCGATATTTGCAAGAGCATCGATAAAACGATTTCTTTCCGCGATACACGGAAGAAGGATTCCTACACCATGACGGACAATGGTGAGCGCGCCAACCTGGAGCTCAACACGGATAGCGCCACGGGTATCATTTTGGACAAATACATCAAGGAAGCCGCGAAAGAGAACGGGGTCTCCACAGCTGATGCCCTAAAGAAGCTCATCGCCGGCAGCATCACACCACCGTCGACCGTCATTTTGCACACGTATCAGGCCACCGATATCGAGAACGCACCGACGCTCGTACAGGGCTATGGCTGGACGTCCCAAGAGATACCCTCGACCCGCACTCGCGATCTGTCCTCGGAGCCGGAAGCCTCGGATAGCTATGTCGCCTCGGAGCTCATCCGAAAATACGTCGAGGGACGCGACGGCACGTGCCGTGCTCTTGGATGTAACCGGCCGGCCCACCTGTGCCAGATGGACCACCGCGTCAACTACGCCGACGGCGGCCCGACCCATCCGAGTAATCTCGCCTCACTCTGCCAGCACCATCACAACATGAAGACCGATGGCCGTGCGCATTACATCATGGACCCCATAACCGGGGATATCGTATGGCTCTTCGAGGATGGAACCTGGGCCATGACGGAGCCCACCGGTCCCCTGGCCAACAAGACTAAGCGCTGGGCGCAGACCGTTGCGCAGAAGATCACTGCCATCCGTCAGCGCGCCCACGAGCAGGCCCAGGCACTGAAGAAGGAACTAGACGCCGAGGCAGCTGCCAAGGCTGCTGCGGAAGCCCAGGCGCCCAGCACTCCCCCAGAGGACATCCCGTTCTAAACCTCGCCGTCGTCTGACTCGACGGCGCCCACCCGGCAGCCACTACAGAAAGGACCCCACACTATGACCCCTCCGTCGTCTGAGACGACGAGAAGCCCAGACAGCAGAAACTCCCCGCCACAATCACGAAGGACTATGCGGGGAGCTGCGAGCCACGTTTTACTTGCCCAGCTTGCGACGCTGAACGCGGGTGCGGCGCAGCATCTTACGGTGCTTCTTCTTGGACATGCGCTTGCGGCGCTTCTTGATGACAGAACCCATAACAGGTTTCCTCACTTTCGGTATCAGTACGTACGTAAACCGGCCGACAACGCCTGGAATGAAACCGCACGGTGCACTCGATGCGGCCCCACACAACGGGGAGACACAGGCGTACCGTTGCCGACACGAATGCCCACCATCTTACCTAGCGCCCTTCCCAGCACCAAAACTAAGGGCAGCGCCCACCGCCGTGGACCGTAGGAATCCACAGAGGTGGGCGCTGTCAGAGAGAGATGAACGCTAGGCTCCGTACACGGATGCCTCAAGGTATTCCTTGACGGCGGATTCATGAACGCGGAACGAACGTCCCACGCGCACTGCCGGCATGTCACCTGCGTGAACCAACCTGTACACCGTCATCTTGGAGACACGCATGATCTCCGCGACTTCGGCGATGGTCAGGAAAGTTCCCTTATCTTCATTCGTCATAGTTTATTTAACCCTTCAGCACGTGACGCGCTGTAGGCTTCCCCTCCCACAGGACTATCACGCACGCGCTCCTGCAAGCTTAGCGTGAAACCTGTGACTAATGCGACCCAAGTGCCAATTTTTTCCACATTCGCACCGTTGTTCCCCAGAAACTCGCCGCACAACAATCGTCACACCATTCCCATGGAGGGAGGAGAAATCTAGGCTAGTTCCTGCGCACGCTGGGCACATGCCTCCGCCGCGCGGAAGAAAGCACCCCGAATACCGGACTCTTCAAGCTCGCGTAGGGCCGCCGCAGTGGTTCCCCCCGGAGAGGTCACCCCCGCGCGAAGAGCAACGGGATCCTTCCCAGATTCCATCATCATGGTGCCTGCGCCCTGGGCGGTGCGGGTGGCCAGCTTTTCGGCAACGTCACGGGTAAGGCCGAGCTGTACGCCGGCGTCGATAAGCGCCTCTGTGACGAGGAAATAGTACGCAGGCGCGGAGCCAGCCAGGGCGGTCGCGGCGTCGATGTGCTTCTCGTCGATGACAGCGACCTCACCGACGGCCTCGAGCAGCTTGACGACGCCCCCGAGCTGCTCTTCACTCACGTGCTGACCGCCCGCACACGTGCACATGCCCTTGCCGACAAGCATGGGGGTGTTGGGCATCACGCGGACGACCGGCACGCCGTCGCCAGCGGCCTTCTCGAGAGTGTCGAGGGTCAAGCCCGCAGCCATGGACACCACGACGGCGTCCTGGGAAATATCGAGACCGTCGAGCAACTCGACGATGGCATAGGGCTTCACGCACGCGAAGATGTACTCGGCACCTTCGATGGCCTGCGCGTTATCACTGGTGACGGTCACTCCATAGGTGCCGTGCAGTTCCTCGCCGCGCTCTGAACGGCGGTTGGTCACCACGATGTCCGCAGCGTCGTAGCCTGCGCTCACCAGCCCGGAAACTAGGGCCTCGCCGATTTGTCCTCCACCAAGTACTGCAATTTTAGTCATGATCCCAGGGTGCCAGAAACCCTGGGTCACGGCTACATCACAACGAGAAGCGGGCCGAAGGTAAGCACGAGGCCTGCTACGGCCGCGAGGAACATGGACAGGCCATCGCGGCTGGTGCGCAGAGCGTGGACGATACCGACGATGACACCGGTGACAACAACGCCGAGCACCACGACGACGAGGCGGTCGAAACGGTCCCAGAGGATTTCGAAGCCCTTGAACACGATGGCACCCAGAACGATGCCCACAAGGGCGAGCAAAACGACGGCGAAGGGGTTGAGCTTCTCCTCCTCGTAGTCCTCGTCATACTCGTCGTATTCTTCGACGTCATGGTCGACTGCCTCGAGTTCGCCCGTGGTTGTGGTTTCGTCCTCAGCCTTTTCTTCGACCTTGTCCTCAGACTTCTTCTCAGGTGCGTCCTTGACGCGCTGAATGACACGGGTGTCCTCGGTGGAGGGCTGGGAACGCTTGGGCTCAGAATCGGTCTTGTCCGGCCGCTCCACGCGGACGGCATCTGCCTGCGGCTCGGGTTCAGTCTTCTCGGCGTCCTTCTGCGGAGCAGGAATGACTGGCGCAGTCTCATCGATGGAGACGTTGGAGTGCTTCGCTTCGGCCGGGGTTGCCTTCACCTTCTCGAGGTTGCCGGTTAGCTCCGCGACGGAGATGCCGCCTTCCTCAAGGCTGCGGCGACGGCGGCGCGAACTCTTCTCTCCACCGGAGCGATCCTTCTGGTTGCGGGCCAGCAGCTCCGCAACTGTCAACTGTTTCTCGTCAGCCACGTTTCTTTCCTATTCCAGTCCCTTATCGGTACGGCGCAAAATGACACCTTCACGGAGAGCCCAGGGGCAGATCTCCAGCTTCTCGATTCCCAGGGCACGCATGCTCGCCTCGGCCACAAGAGCGCCCGCGACGATTTGGTGCGATCGGGTAGAACTTACACCCTCAAGGTCTGCCCTGTCAGCTGCAGTCATGCGAGAGATGAAAGAAATGAGCTGACGCAGACCCGGTGCGGTGAGGGTGCGCTTCACATATGGACCCGCCGACGACGGTGCAGCACCGGTAAGTCGGGCCAGCGTACGGAAGGTTTTTGAGGTTCCAACACCCAAGCCAGAGGGGCCCAGGGCGCGCATCTGATCAGCAACGCTGACCAACTCCGCATCAATATAGTCACGGAGGAGGTTCACCTTGGATTTTTCCGGCGGATCGGTGTCGAACCAATTGTGAGTCAGACGGCCAGCACCAAGGTCGAGGGAGAAAGCCAGCTCTGGATGCTCGTCGGTACCGGTGGACAGCTCAAGGGAGCCACCGCCGATGTCAAGGTTGGTGATGCGACCCGCGGACCAGCCATACCAGCGGCGCACTGCCAAGAAGGTCAGGCGGGCTTCTTCTTCACCAGACAGGATTTCTAGGCGGACGCCGGTGTTCTTTTCCACTTCATCGAGAACCTCAGCCGAGTTCGCAGCTGAACGCACCGCAGAGGTGGCAAAAGCCATGAGCTCATCACACCCCAGCTTCTCGCTCAGCTCATTAGCTTCACCCACGGCAGAGATGAGCTTTTTCAAGCCCTTCTCGTGGATGTTGCCCTTTTTGTCGAGCTGTTCCACTAGACGCAGGGGCGTCTTCCAGTCGCTCATCGGGGTGGGCCGGCCACCGGTTGCGGCATCGACCGCAACGAGGTGGACGGTATTACTTCCGACGTCTAATACACCTAATCGCACACCCCCACAGTAGTAGGTCTACCGTGGGTAGGTGTGAATCGCCCGAAATCAAATGAGGTTTACCTGGGATTTCCCACCTCTTCCCCCGCTGCCAAGTCCATCCTTTCGGGCCGCGAAAAGGCCCCTGACTTCCCACGAGAGTGGTTTGAGTTCACCGATCCCGAGGACCCTTTACACGTCTACTCGATAGACCTCACGTGGCTCGAGTCGCATTATGAATGCCAGTTTGGAACCGAACGATGCCACGGCATCGATAAGCAACAGCGCGACGTTGGTTGCTGTGTACATGGCGCCTACATGGCCGATGACATCGACCGCGACCAGCTTGCCGACGCCGTGGCGCGCATGCCTGCACGCTACTGGCAGCACCGCCCCGAGGGCGTCGACGAGTATCTCCAGAATGGTCAGCCCGAGGAACTAGAGCCGTGGTTGGAATGGGATGAGCTCGACGGTGATGACGGTGAGCCGGAGCCGGCGTTGAAGACGCCGCTTGTCGACGGCGCCTGCATCTTCGCCAACCGCGACGGGTGGGCCACTGGCCCTGGCTGTGCCATCCATCAGTGGGCACTCGACGCTGGTGAGGAGCTCACCGTGGTCAAGCCAGAGGTCTGCTGGCAGGTGCCCATTCGCCGCCACGAGGATTACGAGGAGCGTCCTGATGGCGAAGAAATTCTGCGCACCACCATTGGCGAGTATGATCGCCGTGGTTGGGGCAATGGTGGCGAAGATTTTGATTGGTGGTGCTCAGCTGCGCCAGCCTGCCACACGGCAAAGGAGCCGCTGTGGAAGTCTCAAAAAACCGAGCTCATCGCACTATTAGGCGAAGACTGCTATGAGATCCTGGCTCGCCACTGCGAAACGCGGGCACGCTCCGGAGTAGATTTCCCGCACCACCCGGCGGATCCCCGCGCTTAGGCCTCGAACTTGTAGCCCAAGCCGCGCACGGTGACGAGGTGCTTCGGGTGGGAAGGTTCCGACTCGATCTTGGAGCGGAGGCGCTTGACGTGGACGTCGAGCGTCTTAGTGTCACCGACGTAGTCCGCGCCCCAAATGCGGTCGATGAGCTGGCCACGGGTAAGCACGCGGCCGGCGTTGCGCAAAAGGTACTCGAGGAGATCAAACTCCTTGAGCGGCATTGAGACCGGTTGGCCGGCAACGAGCACGGTGTGGCGTTCCACATCCATGCGCACGCGGCCGCCTTCCAGAATCTGGTTGTGCGGCTCCTCTTCGCCGCCCTCCGAGGACACCTCGTGGCCGCGGCGCAGCACCGCACGGATACGGGCGATGAGCTCGCGGGAGGAATAAGGCTTCGTCACGTAATCGTCGGCGCCGAGCTCGAGGCCAACCACCTTGTCGATTTCCGAGTCACGCGCGGTGACCATAATGACCGGCACAGAGGAGGTAGCGCGCAGTTGCTTGCAGACGTCCGTGCCAGACATGCCCGGCAGCATCAGGTCCAGCAAGACGATGTCTACGGTGTTGGCCGCGAACTGTTCCAAGGCGCTGGGCCCGTCGGGGGCTAAGAGAACATCGAATCCTTCTTTGCGAAGGAGGAATGCAAGGGGATCTGCAAGCGACTCTTCATCTTCGACGATGAGGATGGTGGTCATTGCGATTTATCCTTTCGACGAGCGGCTACGCGCGCGACTGCACGCTGCAGGCCAGGAGCGGCGGAGCTGACGGCCCCGTCTTCTTTATTATCCTTATTATCTAGAGTATCCGCTGGCTTTTCTTCGGTGTAGATAGGGAGCTCGATTGTGAACGTCGACCCAGTTCCCGGCCGAGACCACAGCTTGATATTGCCGCCATGGTTGGCTACGACGTGCTTAACAATGGCCAGGCCCAGTCCGGTTCCACCGGTCTGGCGAGAGCGGGCCTTGTCCACGCGGAAGAAGCGCTCGAATACGCGCTCTTGATCTTCCGGAGCGATGCCGATGCCACGGTCGGTGACACGGACGAGGACAACGTTTCCACTGACCACCTTTTGGGTAACCGACACCGGCATCTCATCTGGCGAGTAATGGATAGCGTTGGAAATAAGGTTCGAAATAGCGGTAACCAGCAGGGATTTATCTCCCATCACCCGCACGCCGACGGATTCGCCGCGGGTGAGCTGATTATTGTGGGCGTCGGCGGCCAGCTGGTTGCGCGTCATGGCCTCGTCGACGATCTCATCGAGGTCAACCGGTTCCATCTCCGGAAGGGCTTCTGCGCCCTGCAGCTTGGACAAAGAGATTAGCTCGTTGACCATATCCGCCATTCGAGCGGCTTCCTTCTGGACCTTGCTGCCGAAGTACTCGACGTGTTCGGGGTCCCCGGTGTCTTGCAGGAGGGCCTCGGCCAGCAGCGCAATGCCGCCGACGGGCGTCTTGAGCTCATGGGACACGTTTGCCACAAAGTCGCGGCGAGCGGATTCCATGCGGACAGATTCGGACTCGTCGGTGCCGTAGACGATGATGAAGCGGTCGTCGTTAAGCGTCAGCGGTTTGACCACCGCACGCACCTGGGTGACGCGGTTGCCGGTGCGGCGCTTGGGGATGGACAAATCCAGAGTGCGGGTCTCCTTATCCTCGAAGACCTCCTGCGCCACGGACCAAATATCCGGGTTCACGGCGCGATCGTGGACCATCGACATCTCGTGCGCCGCCGGGTTGGAAAAGATGACCTCTTTGGAGCGCGAGAGCACCGTCATACCGGACGGCGATCCGCCCACCGCCAGGTGGAGGACTTGGCTCACGCTGGTGACTTGGTTGGAGTCAGCGTCGCGGGCGCGGCGGCGCTCCAGTCTTTCGCGGATACGCCTAAGAACCGGTATGGCAAGGCCACAGGCCGCCACTCCGGCTAGGAAAGCGAAGACAAGTTCCACGATGATTCACACCTCAAAAGAAATCCCCACGGAGTATAGACTCCCTGGGGATTGTGCGCAGTACGCGAAGGCGGAGTTACTTCTTGGCACCCTGTGCAGCAACGGCGGCGGCGCCAGCAGCGGCTGCCTCTGGGTCGAGGTAGGTACCGCCCGGGTTCACCACGGAGCCGTCCTCGGTGATTTCGTAGACCAGCGGGATGCCCGTCGGAATGTTGAGACCAGCAATCTCCTCATCGGAGATCTGATCCAGGTGCTTGACCAGCGCACGCAGGGAGTTACCGTGTGCAGCAATGAGAACGGTCTCGCCCTTCTTGGCGCGCGGGAGGATCTCCTCCTCGAAGTAAGGAACGAAGCGCTCGACGACGTCCTTCAGGCACTCGGTACGCGGAACCTGATCCAGGTTGGCGTAGCGCGGGTCACCGGACTGGGAGTACTCAGCGCCATCCTCCAGCTCCGGCGGCGGGGTGCCGTAGGAGCGGCGCCATGCCATGAACTGCTCCTCGCCGTACTTATCCTTGGTCTCGGCCTTGTTGAGGCCCTGCAGAGCGCCGTAGTGACGCTCGTTGAGGCGCCAGTCACGCACGACGGGGATCCAGTGGCGGTCGGCCGCGTTGAGGGCGATGTTGGCGGTGCGGATAGCACGGCGTAAAAGGGAGGTGTACACAACCTCCGGCAGGATTCCCTGCTCCTTGAGTAGCTCGCCGCCGCGCTTGGCCTCGCCCTCACCCTTGGCGGTGAGGTTGACGTCTACCCAACCGGTAAATTGGTTGGACTCGTTCCATTCGGACTGTCCATGTCGAAGAAGAATCAGCTTTCCGTTACTCATAAACACCAGCATGCCACGTTTTTCGGCAGCGCGTCAGGTGGTTTTAATATCCGATTGCCCGGCGCACATGACAGTCCGGAATCTCGATACTCATGGCGTCGGCATAAATGTTTTCAAGCTGCGTGGCGGCGGCCGCCCAACTGAACTGTTGGGCGTGATCGACGGCGGCTTCGCCCATGGCGATGCGGCGGGGGTCGTCGTCAAGCAACTGCTCCAAGGCGTCCGCCCAGTCCTCCGCATCATGGGAATGCACGAGCAAGCCCGTATCCCCGTCCGCCACGGCAATGGGCAGACCGCCGACGGCCGCGGCGACAACGGGCGTGCCCGATGCTTGCGCCTCCATGGCCACGAGGCCGAACGACTCGTTATAGCTCGGCACCGCCACAATATCCGCCGCCTGATAAATGGACACCAGCTCTTGCGACGGGCGCGGGGTGAGGAAGCGCACGACACGGTCCACCCCTAGCTCCCTCGCCAAGTTGTGATAGGTGTCTGGGGAGGAATTCGCACCGGAGGCACCTCCGCAGATAATGACGCGCAGGCGGCGATCCGGATCGCGCTCCATCAGCTCCGCTGCGGCGCGAATGAGAACCTCTGGCCCCTTAAACTTTTGCAGGCGGCCGACGAAAGCCACGACCTTCGTGTGCAGCGGAATACCCAGCTGGCGGCGAGCGCGCTCCGTCATCCGGTCAGTGCCCGGGGTGAACAGCTCCGTGTCGGCGCCGGGCGATACGACGACGATATTTTCTGGTGACGCATCGTAGTGCTCCACCAAATCGCGCGTCTCCTGCGCGGTATTGACCACGAGGATGTCGGCGTTATCCACCAGTTGCTGCTCACAGATTCGGCGCGCTTCGGTCTCGGGGGTGTCATCAAGCGTGCGGTGCACGTTCTTGACCGCAGCCAAGGTATGTGCAGTGTGCACCAAAGGGACGTCCCACAAGTCTCGCAGCAGCCAGCCCACCTGCCCGGACAGCCAATAGTGGGAATGAATAACGTCATAATCCACATCGAAGCACCGCGCAAAGTTAAAAATGCCGCCGGTAAACGCCGCGAGCTGCGTAGGCAGCTCCTCCTTGCTCAAGCCCTCGTACGGGCCGGCAACGATATTGATGACGCGCAGGCGCTCCTCGACGTCCACCACTTCCCCCTGACTCGGGCGCGTAGCGCGAGTAAAAACATCCACAGTGACGCCCAGACGCGCGAGCTGGCGGGCGGTATTAAGCACGTAGACATTCATGCCGCCAGCATCACCGGAACCGGGCTGCTCAAGGGGCGAGGTATGCATGGAAATCATCGCGATGCGCATAGTCACCCAGTGTATCTGGAAAGCAGCCACGTTATACTGGCTCCCAACTTCAGAGACGTGACCGAAAGGTGTAGAGATGTCGGCATTCGAGTCCAAGGCGTGGCTCCAGCACTATCCAGAATGGACCCCGCACAGCCTGGATTATGGGGACACCACGCTTCTCGACGTCTACGACAACAACCTCGCCCTGCACCCCGACAAGTCCGCAACCTATTTCTTCGGCCGCACGCAAACGTATGCCGAGCTGGACAAGCAGGTCCGCCGCGCAGCTGCTGGCCTGCGCGCCTTCGGCGTTCGCCCGGGCGACCGCGTCGCCATCGTGGCTCCGAATTGCCCGCAGTTCATCGCGTCCTTCTGGGCCGTGCTGAAGCTGGGCGCTATCGCTGTTCTCCACAACCCGCTGTACACCGCCCACGAGCTCGAGGGCCTGTTCCAGAACCACGGCGCACGTATCGCCATCGCGTGGGATAAGACGGCCTCCACCTTGGAAAAGCTGCGCGCCACGACGAGCCTGGAAACTGTCGTGTCCATCAACATGGTGAACGCCATGCCCACTCCGCAGCGCCTGGCTCTGCGCCTGCCGATTCCACCGCTGAAGTCCAAGCGCGCTCAGCTCACCGCCCCTGCACCTAATACGGTGCCGTGGGAGTCCCTCGTGGGCAATGCCATCGGCGGCGATGGTTCCGATGTCCTCTCGCCGGAGGAAGTCACCAAGGACACCACCGCCATTATCCTCTACACCTCAGGTACGACGGGTAAGCCTAAGGGCGCGGAGCTTACGCACGGCAACCTTTTCTCCAACCTGCTCATGGGTAAGCACTGGGTACCTAGCCTGGGCGATTCCCCGGAGCGCATGTTGGCTGCCCTGCCGTTCTTCCACGCCTATGGCCTCACTATGAACGCCACCTTGGCGCCGCTCATCGCTAGCGAATTGGTTCTCCTGCCCAGCCCGCAGATGCCGCTCATCATGGATCTCATGAAGAAGCACACCCCCACCTGGATTCCGGGCGTGCCGACTCTCTACGAGCGCATCGTGGCCAAGGCAGAAGAAGACGGCGTGTCCCTCGATGGCGTCCGCGCAGCGTTCTCCGGCGCATCCACCCTGCCGGTCAACACCGTGGAGAAGTGGGAGAAGTACACCGGCGGCATGCTGGTTGAAGGTTATGGCCTCACTGAGTGCTCGCCTATCATCGTGGGCAACCCCATGAGCTCCGACCGCCGTCCCGGCTACGTGGGCATCCCCTTCCCTGATACCGAGATTCGCATCGCCAACCCGGACAACCTCGATGAGACCATGCCGGATGGCGAAGAAGGCGAGGTACTCGCCCGCGGCCCACAGGTATTCAAACGCTACTTCGACGATGAGGAAGCCACCCAGAATGCTTTCCACGGTGACTGGTTCCGCACCGGCGATATGGGTGTCATGGAAGAAGACGGCTTCATTCGCTTGGTCAGCCGCATCAAGGAAATCATCATTACTGGCGGCTTCAACGTCTACCCTGGCGAGGTCGAAGAGGTTCTCACCTCCCACCCAGACGTCGACGAAGCAGCGGTCGTGGGTCGCCCGCGCTCGGATGGCTCGGAAGACGTCGTGGCTTGTGTCATTTTGGCCGACGGCGCCGCCATGGATCCGGAGGGCCTCAAGGACTACTGCCGTGAGCGCCTGACCCGCTACAAGGTTCCGCGCACCTTCTACCACTTCGAGCAGCTCGCCACGGACCAGCTGGGCAAGATTCGCCGCCGCGAGGTGCAGGAGGATCTGCTCAAGCGTCTCAAGGTTGAGAAGTAGCTGGTTTCAACCGCCCTGGCTCTGTAGACCACCCCACCCTAACTCTGAAAAGTCGCGCCGAAAAGGCTCGAAACTCCCAGACTTTTTAGAGTTAGGACGGTTGTCGCGCACCTAGGGCTCATCGCTGCTACATTGAGGTTCACACATTCCGGGGGGATAAGTATGAACCAACGTGTCGTGCGCGGGCAGACCAAGTCCGCCATCGTAGCTCTACTCAAACGCAATGAAATTACCCGATTAGGCCGAGGCCTCTATGTGTGGGGACAACCTACTCCCCTCGGGCTCCTGAGTGGGCTACACGCAGAATTTCCCTGGCTGTTCGCATCGGGACTCACTGCCGCTCAGCTCCTTTTAAATGAGCCCTTGACCTTCCCTCTTCATCTCGCTGGATTGGGCGCCTTGCCACCGTCCAGCTTCTATTCCTTCACGCGTACCACTATTGACAGCACACTCAGCGTGTCAACGTACCGGGTGCTCAACCCCTTGGTGGCTCTGAGTACGGTCGACGCTGAACTGGCGAAGAAGGTTTTCGAGCACATTTATTCCTCCAAGAAGGGACGAAGCCGCCTCGAGGCCCATCGAGCCGCGCTCAAACAGATACCTACCCGGACCCAAAAAATCCTCAGCTCCGCGGCACTGTTCACGGACTCCGGTGCCGAAATAATGGTGGCCCGCGAACTCACAACACGCGGATTAAACGTGGAGTGCAACGTCCGCATTGGCCGCTACTACTGGGATATCGTGCTGCCTGACCTGAAGGTCGCGGTAGAAATCAACAGCTTTGAATACCACTCGGCAGGTCAGGAATGGATTCGGGATCACTGGAAGAACAACGAGGCCATCCTCATAGGCTGGTGCACCTTGCGCTACACCGGTCACTGTGTGGCCCATCATCTCAACTATGTCATCGACCAGATCACTCACGCTGCCGAGCCCGACTTTGATAAACGCTATTACACATGGGTTGGCTACTGGCACAAAGGAGCACAACCACCCCCGTTAAAGCCCTGGGAGCAACCCGGCTACGAGCACTGGGCACCACTGCCAACCTTCCCGCACGACGGGCAAGAAGGCCCCACAGCTTGAGCGACTATTCAACCGTTTCAACGGCTCTCGGCGCAGCTCCTTTCGTTACGGGTAGCAACTTTGCAAAGTTTTGCGAGACGCCGGTCACAAATTAGTTATACTGTTCCACACATAACATATTTGACCACCTAAGGAGTTCTCGCTCATGACCGAAGCCCCTGTGAAAGCGCCCTCTGCCTACGAGACTAAGGCATGGCTGCAGTACTACCCCGAGTGGACCAAACCCCACTTGGACTACGGCGACAAGACTCTCTTGGACTCCTATCAAGAAACCGTCGAGGCCTACGGAGATAGGCCAGCCACCTGGTTCTTCGGCAGCCAGATGACGTACCGCGAGCTCGATACCCACGTGCGCGCCGCCGCCGCAGGATTAAAGGCCTTCGGAATCCGCCCCGGTGACCGCGTAGTAGTCGCCCTTCCCAATTGTCCTCAGCACGTGGCGGTGTTCTACGCCATCCTGAAGCTGGGAGCGACCGTCGTGGAGCACAACCCGCTCTACACCGCCCCGGAGCTGGAGCCGCTCTTGAACGACCACGCCGCGCGCGTGGCGGTGATCTGGGACAAGGCGAGCCCAACGTTCGAGAAGCTGCGTGACTCTACCCCGCTGGAGACCATCGTCACGGTCAACATGATTGAGGCGATGCCGCGCCGCAAGCAAGCGCTCCTACGTTTGCCCATCCCCTTTATTAAGGACAAGCGCGAAGAACTCTCCGTCCCAGCCCCCAACACCGTGCCATGGAGCGTCCTCACTGGCCGTGCCATCGGCGGACACGGTCATAAGCTGAAAGACGCGAAGGTCGACCATAACGACACTGCACTCATTCTCTACACCTCCGGCACCACAGGTACCCCGAAGGGCGCGGAGCTGACCCACTCCAACCTCTACTGCAACATGAAGATGGCGGAGTCCTGGGTTCCGAAACTTGGAGAAAAGGCCGAACGAATGCTGGCGGCCCTGCCCCTCTTCCATGTGTACGGCCTCACCCTTATCGCGGCACTCGGCGTGCACATCGGTGGCGAGCTGGTTTTGGCGCCAGCCCCGAAAACTCCGCTCCTGCTGGACATCATGAAGAAGCGCCGCCCCACCTGGATGCCGGGCGTGCCCACCATTTATGCCAAGGTTATGGAGGCAGCCAAGGAACAAGGTATTGACCTGCACGGTATTGAAAACAGCCTCTCCGGCGCGGCCGCCTTGCCGCCGGAAATCGTCGAGGAATGGGAAGCCCTCACCGGCGGTCTTCTTGTGGAAGGCTACGGCCTGACGGAGACCTCCCCCATCGTTACGGTGAACCCGCTCAACAAGAACCGCCGCCCGGGGTATATCGGTATTCCTTTCCCGGATACCGAGGTACGCATTGGCAACCCAGATAACCTCGACGAGACCCAGCCGGACGGCACCGCGGGCGAGCTCCTCGTGCGCGGCCCCCAGGTATTCAAGGGTTATTTCAATATGCCGGAGGCCACCGAGAACGCCTTCCACAATGGCTGGTACCGCACGGGTGACATGGCGATTATGGAGCCAGATGGCTTTATCAAGATTGTCTCCCGCATCAAGGAGATGATCATTACAGGCGGCTTCAACATCTACCCGGCGGAGGTCGAAGACGTCATTCGCCAGCACCCAGACGTGACCAACGTGGCTGTCGTGGGCTTGCCCCGTGACGATGGTTCTGAGGACGTCGTGGGATGCATTGTGCTTAACGACGGCGCCGTGCTCGACCCCGAAGGCCTCAAGGACTACTGCCGTGAGCGCCTTACCCGCTACAAGGTTCCGCGCAGGTTCTACCACTTCGAGCACCTCGCGTCGGACCAGCTGGGCAAGGTCCGCCGCCGCGAAGTGCAGAAGGAACTCTTGGAGCTCATCAAAGAGCACGCATAGGCTTAGGCAGCACGTTCGGCATAGCTCATGAAGCGGCTGGGGTTGAACGTTGAGTAGAACTCCTCCCCGGCCCAGATCAGCTGGCTCACCAGAGTACTCAACTGGTGATCCAGCTGCGCGTCCGTGTAGCCCCAGCCTGTGGGGATGCGGGCCGTGGTGACAAGGACTAGGTCCTCGTCGGCACCTCGACGTACAGTCTCAATGCGCGCGGAGTACGCATACTGGACATCATTCTTGAATTCCGCCCAGCGCACGAGGGCATCAAGGTCACAGAGGCACCGCCCTGACGGGGTCACGAGGCTTAGTTCGATATCGTCGGAGTCGTCGCATGCCGCCTGCACGGTAATCGTGTGGTCTTCAATCGTGATGCCCACCGTGCCGTTGCCGTGGTTCACAACGTGAACTGGGTGCTCCATCGAGACGAGGCGCGTTGCGCGTTGGTGCACGCGCCACATGCCGACTGCTGATACCTCGTACACCTCACTGAAATAGTGTGGAGACACGGGTTTGAGCTCAGCACCGCGCATAGGTTCGGAGGGTTCCTCCGGAAAGTGCTCATCGAAGCGCGCAAAGACCGCTGAGAGGGACTTCGCGTATCCAGAAATGATGCTCTTGAGCTGAGAATTCGTTGCTGTCGACGGCAGGTAAGGCGGTGCATAAACGCGCAGATGTGAGTGAGCTATGGAGCTTCCACAAGGCTCGGCGACGAGACTGCCGGAGATACCTCCACCGTTAAAATCGTTGACGTCCATACGCAAGGGCTGCCGGTCTGGATCGAAGCACACCGCGCCACCCCAATAGCCAAGAATGGAGAGGCCTCCCAACTCGTCGTTGACGCCAACACTCATGCGTCCGCCCGGGATCCGGATGGTAGGCAGGCCCATGGAGTTGTTTTCCAGCGTGCCGGCTAGCTTCTCCATGGCCTTCTTTACGCGCCTAGTGCTGAGTGCTGCTGGGGTTTTGGCTGGTTTATGAGATGCGGTTTGAGACATTGTCCCCCCTAGAAATTTGTGTGTTACCTACATACTGAGCGAGCTGGTCGTGAGGTCCCCACACACGTCACTCTCCCCCGAGCTGCTGCAGTGCCGCCAAGAATACAAAAGGTTGGGCACCTTCGCTCGTCGAGAAGCAGGCGAGTACCCCCACCCGAGAATCAAACGTGAGAAAAACCTCACATTTTGCGCGCGGGAGGCCCTCTATTAGTCGAGCTTCGACTACGGTGGCGTCATCATGATTAGTTATGTTGGGCAAACTAATGCTCTTCAACTAGTCAGAGACCTATCCCCGACCAGCACAAAGAGGAAAAATGCCTGTAACTCCGCTGCATTCTATGCCCCGCCCAGCCGTCCTTTTCGCGGGTCAGGGCTCTGAATGGCAAAGCTTCATCGCCGCCGCTACGCACACTCCAGCCACTGCCCAGCGCCTGCAGGAAGTACTTGCCCAGGCTCGCATGCTCATTGCCCCGGCAGCCCGCTCGGTAGCCTCCACGTGCCCCGGTGCGGTGGAACGCTTGGAGCAACTCATCGGCGGAGAAGCAGACCGTGAGCCGGGCGATGTGCTCCCAGCCGTCTCCATCCCGGGCATCGTGTTGGGACAGATTGCGGCCATCGAGCAACTTCGTGACCTGGGCGTCTCACTCGACGTGACCGCGGGTCATTCGCAGGGAAGTTTGGGAGAGATGGCCGTCGATAAGCCAGCGGAAGCCCTGGCCCTAGCCCTCCTCATGGGCACGGCCGCAACGGCGGTAAACGGTACCGATCCCCGCTCGCAGATGCTGTCCGTGCGTGGGCTAGAACGCGACTTCGTCGTCGAGCGCCTGCGCGGTACAGCTGCCATTGCCGTGGTGAATGGGCGGCGCCACCACGTGTTATCTGGCAGCCCAGAAGACCTTGCGGCAACGCGCGCGGCGATTGAAGGCGCCGCTGCGCAGCACAATGCCGCTCTAGAGGAGCGCACTATCGGCGGCGATGAGCTCGAAGCACGTTTCGACGAGCTGCCCGTAGCTCTGCCTTTCCATAACCCGGTGCTCGCTATGGCCGCTGAGCGCACCGTGGCGTTGGCACAGAAGTGCAGCTTGGATGAACATGCCGCTCGCCAGCACGCAGAGGCCATCCTCGTGGCCGAGCACACGTGGCCCGAGACGCTGAAAGCGCTGGACGCTACTCACCTCATCGTCCTCGACCGGGCACTGGCCACCATCACGCGCCGTGCGGTGGAGGGCACCGGAGTCGTCGTCGTGGAGGCAGCTTCCCCGCAGGCCATCGACTCTCTCACCACGCCCGGCACCGAACTGCCCACTGCACTGAACTACGCCGACTTTGCACCACGCATCCTTGAGCTTCCCGGCGGGCGCACCGTTACGCAGACGCGCTTTTCGGATCTCACGGGCCTCTCCCCCATCATGCTGGGCGGCATGACTCCGACCTCCGCTGACGGTGAGATCGTGGCCGCTGCCGCCAACGCTGGGCACTGGACGGAGATGGCCGGTGGTGGCATGTACTCCGATGAGGTCTTCCGCGCCCACCTCGCCGTCATGGAAAAGCACCTGCACCCGGGCCGCACTGCCCAGTTCAACACCATGTTCTTCGATCGCTTTCTGTGGAACCTGCAGTTTGGTCAGGCACGCATCGTGCCCAAGGCCCGTGCAGCCGGTGCGCCTTTCAATGGTGTGTGCATCTCCGCAGGTATCCCCGAGGTGGAAGAAGCAGGCGAGCTCCTCGCCCGCCTCCACGAAGACGGCTTCCCCTACATCTCCTTCAAACCCGGCACCGCCAAGCAAATCCGGGACGTACTGGCCATCGCCGCTGCCTACCCGGATGATCAGATCATCATGCAGGTCGAGGACGGGCACGCCGGCGGCCACCACTCCTGGGTCAACCTCGATGACATGCTGCTGGAGACCTACGCTGAGATCCGCGCTCACAGCAATGTTCACCTCGCCGTGGGCGGCGGCATCGCCACACCGGAGCGCGCCACGGAGTACCTCACCGGCGCGTGGGCACAAGCGCATGGACTGCCTGCTATGCCTGTCGACGCCGTCTTCCTCGGCACCGTCGCCATGGCTACCAAGGAGGCCAAAGCCACGGATTCCGTCAAGGACCTGCTGGTCAACACCACTGGCATTAGCCCGGAGGATAACGGCGGATGGGTAGGCCGTGGCCGCGGCGCGCACGGCGTGGCATCATCGCAGTCCCACCTGCTGGCAGACATCCACGACCTGGACAATTCCTTCGCTGCAGCCTCACGCCTCATTACCTCCCTCAGTATCGAGGAGTACCCGGCACACCGCCAGGAGATCATCGGTGCTCTAGCCAAGACCTGCAAGCCCTACTTCGGCGACGTGGAATCCATGACCTACGCCGCGTGGCTCGAGCGTTTTGTGGAGCTGGCCCACCCGTTCGTGGATCCGAGCTGGGATGACCGCTTCCTGGATCTCCTCCACCGCGTCGAGGCCCGCCTGAACCCGGCTGACCACGGCCAGATTGAAACCCTCTTCCCCACTGTGGAAGCTGTGCACGATGCCCCGCAGGCCATCGCAAAGCTGCTGGCTGAATACCCCGCCGCGCGCACTACGGAGGTCTCCGCGCGCGATGCCGCCTGGTGGATTTCGCTGCACTACAAGCACGTCAAGCCCATGCCGTGGGTACCCGCCATCGATGGTGACCTGAAGTCCTGGTTTGGCAAAGACACTCTCTGGCAGGCCCAGGATGAGCGCTACACCGCCGACCAGGTGCGCATCATCCCAGGTCCAGTGGCCGTGGCAGGTATTACCACGAAGAACGAGCCGGTGGCAGACCTGCTTGCCCGCTTCGAGCAGGCCGCCACGGATACGCTGCTGGAGCAGGGTTCGACACCGCACAAGGCCTTCTCCCGCCTGAACTCCGCTGCCGATGAGGCCGAGTTCCTGCGCACCGCGCCTACCCTGCTGTGGCATGGCCACCTGATGGCGAACCCGGCGCATGAGATGGATGAGAATGCCTTCGACCTGCGCCAGGATGCGGACGGCAAGTGGGAAATTGTCATCACCGCTGATTCTTACTGGGATGATCTCCCTGAAGAGCAGCGTCCCTTCTACGTCCGCGAGGTCACCGTTCCCGTGGACCTGCCGGAGGACGTGGCCACGGGCGGCTCCCCGGTGGTCTCCGAGGAGCGCCTGCCAGGCTCCGTCTTTACCCTCCTGGAGGGCCTGGCCGGTGTGGGCTCCACGGCCGAACAGGGCGATGAAATCACGGAAATGCCCACGGTGGAGTCGGGCTACTCCTTCCACTTCCCTGCCTCGCTGCTATCGGCCCACAGCGCGGTGACCTGTGGCAATGCTTCGGCAGAGAAGGCCGGCACCCCGGACGTTCTGGTCGGCCCTTGCTGGCCGGCCATCTATGCCGCGCTCGGCTCCGGGCGTCTGGAGGACGGTTACCCGGTCATCGAAGGCCTGCTCAACGCGGTGCACCTGGACCACGTCATCGATGTGCGCGTGCCACTGGAGCAGCTTGCCGACGGCCGTCAAATCAACGTCACCTCCTCCTGCACCGCCGTGGAGGAATCTGCTTCCGGGCGCATCGTGACGGTGGAGCTGGAACTCAAGGACCACGCCTCTGGGGACGTCGTGGCCACGCAGATGCACCGCTTTGCCATCCGCGGCCGCGCTACCGGTACCGCAGCACCAAGCCCCGCGCCCGAGTGGGGCGGTGGGAAGTCCGCCACCAAGGTGGTGCCGACGCCACGCTCCTTCGTCGACCGCGCCACCGTCACCGCCCCGCAGGATATGACTCCATTCGCGCTGGTCTCTGGTGACTATAACCCGATTCATACCTCCTATAACGCAGCCCAGCTCGTCAACCTGGAAGCACCTCTCGTACACGGCATGTGGCTCTCCGCTGCGGCGCAGCAAGTGGCCGGGCGCCACGGCCGCGTGGTGGGCTGGACCTATTCCATGTACGGCATGGTGCAGCTGGGTGATGACATCGAGATCACCGTCGAGCGCGTAGGCCGCAAGGGCATCCACCAGGCGCTCGAAGTCACCTGCCGCATCGACGGCGAGGTCGTCTCCCGCGGCCAAGCCCTGCTCGCCGCACCAACGACGGCTTATGTCTACCCCGGCCAGGGTATCCAGGCAGTGGGCATGGGTCAGAGCGACCGCCAAGCTTCCCCGGCAGCGCGCGAGGCTTGGCGCCGCGCCGATGCGCATACCCGCGCGAACCTGGGCTTTAGCATCCAGAAGATCATCGATGAGAACCCGACGGAGCTCTCCGTGCGCGGCACTACCTTCCGCCACCCGCAGGGCGTACTGCACCTGACCCAGTTCACGCAGGTAGCCCTGGCCGTGGTGGCTTATGCCCAAACTGAGCGCCTGCGCGCCGAGGACGCCCTAGCGCCCACCTCCTATTTCGCCGGTCATTCCCTGGGCGAATACACCGCCCTTGCCTCGCTGGCGAACATCTTCGACCTCGAGGGCGTTATTGACATCGTCTATTCCCGCGGCTCCGCCATGGGCAGCCTGGTACCGCGCGATGCTGAAGGAAATTCCGAGTACGCCATGGCGGCACTGCGCCCGAACATGGCGGGTATTGATGCCGACAACGTCGACGCCTGGGTGGCTGAGGTCGCCGAGGCCACCGGCGAGTTCTTGGAGATTGTCAACTACAACATCCGCGGCCAGCAGTACTCCATCGCCGGCACGAAGACGGGGCTCAAGGCCCTAGTGGACAAGGCCAATGCCGTCGCCCCGCGCGCGGCCGTCATGGTCCCGGGCATTGACGTGCCTTTCCACTCCCGCGTGTTGCGCGAAGGCGTGCCGGCCTTTGCGGAGAAGCTCGACGAGCTGCTTCCGGCACAGCTGGACCTCGATGCCCTGGTAGGCCGCTACATCCCGAACCTCGTGGCCCGCCCCTTCGAGCTCACCCAGGACTTCGTCGATGCCGTGGCACCGCTGGCGCCATCCGGAAAGCTGGACGGGCTCAATGCTGCGGACATGGACGACAACGAGCTCGCCCGCCTGCTGCTCATTGAGCTGCTGTCCTGGCAGTTCGCTTCGCCCGTGCGTTGGATTGAGACCCAGGAATTCCTCTTTGCTCAGGTCGAGCAGATCATTGAGGTCGGCTTGGCCTCCTCGCCGACGCTCACCAATCTGGCTGAGCGTTCGCTAAAGGTTGCCGGCATCCCGGAGGGCACCATCCGCGTGCTCAACGTGGAGCGCGACCAGGACCAGGTCATGCTTGCCGACGTCTCCGAGGCCCCCACCCCAGAACCCGTTGCGGAATCCGTTGCCGAGGAAGCACCGCAGGCTGTCGACGCTCCGGCTCCGGCTGCACCAACTCCGGCACCAACTCCTGCACCTGCAGCCCCGGGCGTCGCGTCTGGCGACGCCCCCGAACTGCGCTTCGGCGCGGCGGAGGCCATCATGGTGCTCTTCGCCTTCCAGAACAAGATCCGCGTGGATCAGATCATGGATTCTGACACCGTGGAGGAGCTCACCAACGGCGTGTCCTCACGCCGTAACCAGCTGCTCATGGACATGTCGGCGGAACTGGGCGTGCCCGCTATCGATGGTGCCGCTGATGCCGACGTAGCCACGTTGCGCGAGAAGGTTTCCACTGCGGCACCGGGCTATGCTGCCTTCGGACCGGTGCTCGGTGAGGCCGTCGGAGCACGCCTGCGCCAGCTCTTTGGTGCAGCGGGCCTCAAGCCCACCGCCGTGGCTGAGTACGTCACCGGAACCTGGGGACTGCCCGAATCCTGGATTGCCCACGTCGAGGCGGAGATCCTGCTCGGCTCCCGCGAGGAAGACTCGGTGCGCGGCGGCTCGCTGAGCACCGTGCCGGCGAGTGCCACCTCCAAGTCCGCAGCACACGAGCTCATCGACGCCGCCGTCCAGGCCGTCGCCACTGCTCACGGCGCAAGCGTTAGTAAGGGCGCTGCCGCAGGTGGCGCCGGCGGCGGTGCGGTGGTGGATTCCGCGGCATTGGATGCTTTCGCCGAGACCGTCACCGGTGAAAACGGCGTGTTGGCCACCGCTGCCCGCCAAGTGCTCTCCCAGCTGGGCCTGGACTCCGAGCCGGAGCTCATCGAAGCGCCTGATACCACCGTCATCGATGCCGTCGAGGCAGAACTCGGCTCTGGGTGGCTTAAGTCTGTGGCTCCGTCGTTTGACTCGACGAAGGCCGTGCTGTTCGACGACTCCTGGGCCATCGCCCGCGAGCGCCTTGCCCGCGTCGCATTGGGCCAGGCCGAGTATCCAGTTGAGAGCTTCCGCGGTACCGGCGAGGACCTGGCACGTCAGGCTCGCTGGTGGAAGCGAGAAGACATCGCGAAGGCTGCCGTGGACACCACGCCCGGCGCGTATGCCGGCGAGGTTGCCCTAGTCACGGGTGCCGCACCCGGTTCCATCGCCACCGCGCTGGTGGAGCGCCTGTTGGAGGGCGGCGCGACGGTCATCATGACGGCGTCCCGTATCAGCCAAGCCCGCAAGGAATTCGCGCGCACGCTGTATGCTGAGCACGGCGCTGCCGGTTCCGCTCTCTGGTTGGTCCCGGCGAACCTGTCCAGCTTCCGCGATATCGATGCGCTCATCGACTGGATCGGCACTGAGCAGCGTGAGTCCGTGGGCAACGAGGTCAAGATCCTCAAACCTGCGCTGACCCCGACGCTGGCCTTCCCCTTCGCTGCGCCGAGTGTGTCCGGCTCGCTGGCGGATGCTTCTGGTTCAACAGAGACGCAGGCCCGCCTGTTGCTGTGGTCCGTCGAGCGCACCATTGCGGGGCTGGCGAGGTTGAGTCAGGGGGACGTCGATAAGCGCTGCCATGTTGTCCTGCCGGGCTCGCCCAACCGCGGCACCTTCGGCGGCGACGGCGCTTACGGCGAGGTCAAGGCGGCGCTCGATGCCATCCTCAACAAGTGGAAGGTCGAGGCCGGTTGGCCGCAGGGAGTCACTCTGGCGCAGGCCAAGATCGGATGGGTCGCCGGCACGCACCTCATGGGAGGCAATGATGCACTGGTGCCCGCCGCAGAGAAGGCCGGTATCAAGGTGTGGAGCCCCGAGGAGATTTCCTCCGAGCTTATGGCACTGGCCAGCGCGGACGTTCGCGAGCAGGCAGCGCATGCCCCGGTGGAGAAGGACCTCACCGGTGGGCTAGAAGGCTTCTCCCTCAATGAGCTTGCTGCCGATGTGGAACCTGTCGGCGACGTTGCGCAGGAGAAGAAGGATGCTCCCGCGACCATCACTGCGCTGCCCAACCAGGTGCACGCAGTTCAGCCTGGCCTGGAGGAAGAAATCGGCCAGGTCACCACGGACCTAGAGGACATGGTGGTCATCGCCGGCATCGGCGAAGTCTCCTCGTGGGGTTCGGGCCGCACGCGCTTCGAGGCCGAGTATGGCTTGCAGCGCGACGGTTCCGCGGAGCTCACCGCCGCTGGTGTGCTGGAGTTGGCCTGGATGACCGGGCTAGTGGAATGGCGCGAGGACCCGCACCCGGGCTGGTTCGTCGTGAACGACGACGAAGAGATTGCCGAAGAGGAGATCTTCGAGCGCTTCCGCGATGAGGTCGTCGCACGCTCCGGCGTGCGCACGCTGACGGATAAGTACCATCTCACTGACCGCGGATCCATCGACCTGACCACCGTCTTCCTCGACCGCGATGTCACCTTCACCGTGGATTCGGAAGCCACCGCCCGCGACATCCAGGAAGCGGACCCAGAGTTCGTCAGCATCGTAGAGGTAGAAGGCGAATGGCAGGTCACCCGCCGCAAGGGCGCCACGGTCAAGGTGCCGCGCAAGGCCACGTTGACCCGCACCGTCGCCGCCCAAATGCCGGATGACTTCGACGCTGCCAAGTGGGGCATTCCGGAGCACATGCTCGATTCCCTCGACCGCATGGCGGTGTGGAACCTGGTCACGGCGGTGGATGCTTTCACCCAGGCCGGCTTCTCCCCTGCGGAGCTGCTGCGCTCCATTCACCCAGGCCAGGTGGCCACCACGCAGGGCACCGGTATCGGCGGCATGGAATCCCTGCACAAGGTCTTCGTTTCTCGCTTCCTGGGTGAGGAGCGCCCCTCGGACATCCTGCAGGAGGCCCTGCCCAACGTCATCGCGGCGCATACCATGCAATCCCTGGTGGGCGGCTATGGTTCCATGATTCACCCCATCGGTGCCTGCGCTACGGCGGCGGTATCGATTGAGGAGGCAGTGGACAAGATTGCGCTGGGCAAGGCTGATGTGGTCGTGGCCGGCGGTATCGACGATGTTCAGGTGGAATCCCTCCAGGGCTTCGGCGATATGAACGCCACCGCGGAGACCGCGACAATGACCGCCAAGGGCATCGATGATCGTTTCATCTCCCGCGCCAACGACCGCCGTCGCGGCGGCTTCCTCGAAGGCGAAGGCGGCGGCACGGTCCTGCTCGTTCGTGCCTCACTAGCAGCCGACTTAGGACTGCCAGTGCTCGCGGTGGTCGCGCACGCGGCCTCCTATGGCGACGGCGCCCACACCTCCATCCCGGCCCCGGGCCTGGGTGCGCTGGGTGCTGGCCGCGGCCGGGAAAACTCCCGCCTGGCGCGCTCGCTGCGCGGACTCGGCCTCACACCCAACGATGTCAGCGTCTTGTCCAAGCACGACACTTCCACCAACGCCAATGACCCCAACGAGTCGGAGCTGCACTCCCTGCTGTGGCCGGCGATTGGCCGCGATAAGGACCAGCCGATGTTCGTCATTTCCCAAAAGACTCTCACCGGCCACTCCAAGGCGGGTGCTGCGCTTTTCCAGACGGGTGGCATCATTGATGTCTTCCGAACGCAGCGCATCCCGGCGAACGTGTCCCTGGACTGCGTCGACCCACTCATCGCCCCGAAGGCACCCAACCTGGTGTGGCTGCGCTCCCCGCTGGACCTCGGCTCTGCGGGCCACAGCGTGAAGGCCGCGGCGCTGACCTCGCTTGGCTTCGGCCACGTCAGCGCGCTCATCGTCTACGCTCACCCGGGCGTATTCGAGCAGGCAGTGGCCCAGCAGCGTGGGGCGGATGCCGCCACCTCGTGGCGCGAGCGCGCCGAGCAGCGCTTGCGTGCGGGCCGTGCGCACTTTGAGGCCGGCATGCTGGGCCGCGCTCCGCTCTTCGAGGTCATCGAAGGACGCCGCCTGCCGGCTCACAACGCCAAGGCTGCGGAAATCGCGATGCTTCTCGACGATTCCGCGCGCCTCAGCGAGGACGGCACCTACCCAGAAGACTAGGAGCACTCCCCACCTATCCCTTGTTCCCGCACGCGGCGGTTATGCTGCGGTTATTATGAGGTTCCACTCACCTCTCCCACCACCCCCGAAAGAGCCTCGTGATGACTCAGCCGCCGTATCCGCCGCACAACCCGCCGCCGGGCCCTAGGCCGCAGGGAGCCTCTCAGCACGGCGCCCCGCAGCACAATCCCTATTCCAACCAGTCCTTCCCGCCGCCGGGTTCTCCCTATGGCAACCCGGGTGGCGGATACGGGGCACCGCCACCCCAGCCCGAACCGCCTAAGAAAAGCTCCATCGTCGGAATCATCGCCACAGTGTTCGCCGTCCTGGGCACCATTATCGCCTGCGTTCCCGGCATCTACGTCGTGGGCTGGATCATGCTCGTCGCGGGGTTCATTACTGCCATCGTCGCACTGTTCCTCAACAACCAATCCAAGTTCTGGGGTGTGGCCGCGCTGCTCATCTCCGTGGTGGGTAGCTTCATTGCCTCGATAGTCTTTCTCTTCTTCATCACCGCAAAGTTCATCGGTTCTCTACCGGATACGACACAAACTCCACAACTAGAGAGCTCCATCGTGGGGACGACGGTGCAGCCGTCGGATGAGGAGGAGACGTCGGAAAGCACAAGCTCCCCTACCCCCATCTCGACAGAGTACTTCAACAGCGTTCCCGACGAAAACGGCAACCAGATCCTTGAGGACGGCACCCCTGGTTCGCACTCAAACCCCCTACCACTCAACACCACGTTGAACGGACCTGAATGGGCGGTGGACGTAGCCAACCTCAACTTCGACGGCACTGACGAGGTCATGGCGGCGGACCCGTCCTATGAGAAGCCAGAAGATGGTCGAAAGTACTTAGTTTTTGACTTGACGCTGACGTACACCGGCAATGAGACCGACGCTAGCTCTCAGATGGCGTTCCTCTACTTCGACCCTGGTGAGGAGGAGAACGGGCAACCCATCAAGTGGGACGTCGACGGATTTATGGACGTGGACACCCCTTTCCAGCCACAGGAGAAGCGCACCGGCAGAGTTGCTGTCAGCGTGCCGGAGAACGGCGCTGAAGACGGTACCTTCGGGATTATCGCGCCTGGCACTGAGATTCCCTTCTTCCTCGCATTGAAATAGGACACTATGACACAACCTCCCCAGCATCCCTCCGGTTTCCAGCCCTCACACGTCCCGCCTCCCCAGAATGGGCCGTATGGCCAACAGAACTTCTACGGTGCCGCGCAGCCGCCCCAGCCGCCGCAGCGACAATCCAATGTTCTGGGGATCATCGCCTTCATCACGGCGCTGTTCGGATTCGTGCTCACCTGTCTGCCTTTCACGTTCCTCATCGACGGAGTTGTGCTCTGCACTGCCGTCATCTTGGGATTTATTGGTTTGTTCATGAAAGACCAGAGGAACCTCTGGCCCATCATCGCGCTGTGCACCGCAGGGGTGGGAGTAGTCCTCGGTTTCATCATTAAAATTGTTCTGTCCATCAGACTGTTTGTCTTGTTTGACGAAGGGGCCTCGTGGGATGACACGTTGACGAGCTACGCGACGGAACAGGTCGAGCACACATAGTCAGTTAGGCACCTTTCTTCGCGCACGAAACTTCTCCACATCTGAAAGAGTTCCTCACATGACCGATGCCTCTGCAAAGGAATCCCAGCCCAAGAAGGACCGCCTCGGTCTAATTGCTGTGGTGCTCGCTCTGGTGGGCACGCTGCTGGCGTGCCTTCCCGTTGTGTACATCGCTGGCTGGGTCATGCTCGCTGCGGCTGGGGCCACGGGGCTTGCCGCGACCTTATCTGCCCGGCAATCCACCCCGGTTGGTGTTGTCGCCATCGCCGTCAGCGTCATTGGAAGCGTCGTGGCTGCTGCCGCCTTTGTCGTGCTTCCAGAGTCCATGGACGCCACTCCGGTTACCGCCCAGGAAGTACGCGCTGCACCGAGCCCTACGAGCACCTTTCAACTGACTCCGAATACTGATGGCGAGCACTACATTCTCGATGGCGACGAAGGCTCGAGAAGCGACCCGTTGCCGCTGAACACCATGTTGTCTAGCCCAGAATGGCAACTGACAGTGAGCAATCTTGTGGTCAATAACTCCGACTCTCTCGTTGCCGCTCATCCCCTACTTCCCCGGCCCAGAAAAGGACGAGAGTACATCTCGGTCGACGTCACCATCACGTACTTAAGCGATAATCCCGACTACCTCAATGTGCCACTCATTAGCTACAGCGACCATTGGGCGTTGAAGAACCGAAAATTAGATGGGTCATCAGTCAACTCCGATAACGAGCTGTATAACCCCCTATCGCAGGCAAAGACCCGAAGTAAGACACTCATTTTTAGTGCCCCCTCCAAGAATGCCGAGAGCGGCAACATCGTGGTCTCTGATCCCACCACGAAAAGCTCTATCTACTACTCACTGAAGTAGCACTCGACTACTCGGGCTGTTCCTGCCGCGCGCTATCGGAAATCTCCCGCGCCTTGTACTCAAGGCGTTTCTGCGCGCGGGCCTGGGCGCGTGAGGACGCATCTGAGCGTGGCGGGGCTTGGATGAAGCGTTCCGAGTGCATCCCTAGTTGCAGCTCCTTTGCACGCAGCACCTCGGCATCAATCTTGATGCCCACAATGAGGGCAGTGTTCATCAACCAAATGGCCATGAAAAGAGCCAGGATGGTACTCAATGCGCCATAAGCACTGGCTCCAGCAAGATACGTGATGTAGAGGCCGAACAAGCCCCAGACCCCAACGGTGCCCACGAGCGCTACCACGGAACCGTAGGTAATCCAGCGAAAGCGACTCGGCCGCACATTGGGGCTGAAGTGATAGAGCACCGCAATCAGCGTGAGGACCACGACCACCGTGACGGGGAAACGCAGCCAATTCCACACAGGTAGAAAGGCTTGGACTAGGTAGGTAGCGGCATCCTCAAGTCCAACTTGGCGGGCTAAAGGGTAGATGGCCTCACTAATGACGGTATCTCGCAGCAAGTTGGCAAAGAGCACGATGACCGCACCAACGACAATGATGGCAGTCAGCCCCCACATCAGCGACCAAGTGCGAATGATGCCGCGGCCTTCCACTCGCCCGTACACGGTATTCGCTGTGCGCGCGAAGGCTCGCACATACGCCGAAGCTGAAAACAAGGAGATAGCCAAAGACACAATCAAGGCGAAAGTACCTTGGGCGCTCGAACCAATAATCGCGCTGACGACAACATTCGCCTCCTCCGAGAAGGAGCTAGGAATGTACTGTTCAATGAACTGCGAGGTCAACTGCTCCACTTCCTCCCTGCGGGAGGAGAAGATAAGAGTAGCGATGGAGTAGGCCGCCAGCACCGTGGGCGCAAAGGCCATGAGCGTGAAGTACGTCATTCCGGCGGCGCGGTCCGTGAAAGCATCGTGAAAGAAGTCATTCCACGTGCGGCGCATAACTAGTCCCCAGCTCTCCCGGCGTAGGCGGTTGCCTTTGGCAAAAGGATCGCGGGCATCATCGTGCCCCTCAACCTCGAGGATGCTCGAGCTCTTCCACGGCACGATGGTCTCTGGTCTCTCGACCGGAATGGCGTTGCTGCCGATCTCCTCGTCGCTCATATCTGTCCAGCGTATGCGGCACAGCCCGCATTCAGGGGAAGGACACTCGGGGCACAGGCAGAGACGTGGTTACACTGGGGAGGCATGACTGAGAACAGCACTGAGAACAAGATCAATGTGAAGTCCTTCGAGCTCGACCACCGGCTTGTCGACGCCCCCTATATCCGCGTTGCCGACCGCACCGACCTGGGCGGCGGGGTAGAGATTATCAAGTATGACCTGCGCTTCTGCCAGCCCAACAAGGCGCATCTTGGCACCGAGGCTCTTCACTCGGTGGAGCATATGATGGCCAACTTCATGCGCAACTACACCGACAAGCTCATTGGCTTTGCCCCGATGGGCTGCCGTACCGGCTTCTACGCCATCACCAACGGCATGGAGCAGGATGAGCTGCTCCGCGCCGTCGAAGGCGCGCTCAATGACATCCTTAACGCCACCGAGGTTCCCGCCGCCAACGAGGTGCAGTGCGGCTGGGGCGCCCACCACTCACTCGAGGGCGCACAGGAGGCTGCGCGCGATTTCCTCGCGGCGAAGGATGAGTGGCTCACCGTCATGGCCTAAGCGCTAGTGCTCAAGGCGTCGGATCTGGGTACGAGCGAAGAACAGCCCTGCGACGCCGAGCCCCAAGACACTCGCCATCAACGTGCAGCGCGCTGCGCTGAACTCCGCGAACAGGCCTGGGACTAACAAGATCGCCACCGCACAGAGAAGAGCCGAGACAAAGAGAAGGATGGCGAAGAGTACGTCTTTGGGGATGTACATGTTTTGTCCTTTCTGGGCACCTAGTGTTTGCGGCGGCGAGTTAGCAATTCAACGCTATTTTAAATATTTCGTACTTATATTTCTACCCCTAGCCAGATGGGTTCTGGCTCCAGCGTCACGCCGAAGGCCTTCTGAACCCCAGCGCGGATTTCGCGGGCAAGGGCGACGATGTCTTCTGCGGTGGCCTCACCGCGGTTGGTCAGGGCCAGGGTGTGCTTGGTGGACAGGGTTGCCCGCGCACCGGACTGTTGGCCCGGGTACCCCTTGGCAAAGCCGGCGCGTTCGATGAGCCAGGCAGCGGAAAGCTTTTCTTTTCTTTCTCCCGACGCGGTGGAAGGCACCGCATGGCGCGGCATGCGGTCCGCGTCTTCGTCGCCGCGGGCGGTGCGGACGGAGGATTGGATGGAATCGGCGAGTTGGGGCTCCACGATGGGGTTGGTGAAGAAGGAACCGGCTGACCAAGTGTCGTGGTCTTCTGGGTCGAGCACCATGCCCTTGCTGCGTCGCAGCGCCAGCACCTCCTCGCGGACTTCGGCGACGGGGCGGCGCTCACCGGGGTTCTGGGTGAGTTGGCCAAAGCGCAGCGGCTTGGACAGTCCATCGGTGGTCAGCTGGAGCTCGATGGCCAGCACCACTCCACGTCCGGTGAACTTCAGGTTGGAGTAGCGATAGGCCAGCTCTAATTCTTCCGCCGGTACCCACTTCGCCGTGCGCGTAGCGCGCTCATAAAGGTAGACCTGCGTGAGGACGTCGGACGTCTCAGCGCCGTACGCGCCCACGTTCTGCACCGGCACGGCACCGGCATTGCCCGGGATGCCGGAGAGGCACTCGATGCCGCCCAGGCCGCAGTCCACGGACAGGGCCACGACGTCATCCCACACCGCGCCGGCATCAGCACGGACAAGTCCATCCGCCACGGAGGCATCGATGTCCTCAAAGTCGAGGATGACAACCACGACGTCGAGCTGGCCTTCTGCCACGACCAGGTTGGAGCCGCCGCCGACGACGAGGTAGTCCTGGGAGGCGTCGTCAAGCGCGGCCAAGGCCGCAACCGCCGACTCAGCACTGGCGCACCGCACCGTCACCAGCGGGGTGCCGCCAATGCGCAGAGTGGTGAGATCGGCAAAGGTGGTCTCGGAATCGAGAGTGACACCGTCTAGTTCAGCGAGAGTCATGAATTTATCTAGCACGTCTACCAAGGTAGTCTGTAACTCATGTCAACCCGTAGCGAAAACACCGTTATCATCAACCAGCCCATCGATAAGGTGCACAAGGCACTGACCACTCAGGAGTACTGGGACTTCATCGTGGCCAAGCTGTCCCCGGAACCGGGTACCGTGCACGAGTTCACCGGCAACACCGCTGTGCTCTACGAAATTCTGCCGACGTCCCTCCTGCCGGAGGCTGTCCGCGCTATGGTCTCCCAGGACCTCAAGGAAAAGCGCACCGTGACCATCGGCGAGGTTGTCGATGATCAGATGTCTGTCTCTTTCACCGCTGACGTCAAGGGCACCCCGGTCGACTTCAAGGGCGACATCACCTACAAGGGTCAGGGCGAGTCCACCGCTCTGGATTACGTCTCTGAGGTATCCGTCAACATTCCGATGATGGGCGCTGCCATCGAGCCGAAGGTGGCTGAGGCTCTGCAGGAGCTGTACACCAACGAGGGCAAGCTCACCGAAGAGTGGATCTCCAACAACCTCTAACCGTGTAACACCTTCCGTTACTGTCATGGCCGATCACGCGCATAACCTGCGAGCACAGGAAAGCGCTGGTCGGCCTTTTGGCGTGGTTACCCGGGGTACCACCAACCCCAATCGTCTGCGCCGCTGTGACCGCTGGATGGTGGCGCACCCGGAGATTTCTTCCCTGCTGCGCTCCACGAGTAAGCCGCTGGCGCTCGACGTGGGCTACGGTGCCTCACATACCACCACGGTGGAGTGGGCTGGCTGGCTGCGCAGCGTGAACCCCCGCACACGTGTCACGGGACTCGAGATTTCCCCGGAACGCGTGCTGCCGCCGCGCGATGGCGTCACCTTTGAACTGGGCGGCTTCGAACTGGCCGGCTACCGCCCGCAACTCGTGCGCGCCTTCAATGTGCTGCGCCAGTATGACGTCGACCAAGTGGAAAAAGCTTGGGACACAGTGACGTCGCGCTTGGCACCCGGCGGGTTCTTCGTGGAGGGAACCTGCGATGAGTTGGGGCGCAGGGCCGCCTGGGTGCTTCTCGACGTCTCAGGTCCCCGCTCCCTGACCCTCGCCTGGGATCCTTTCGACGTGGAGCGCCCCAGCGATATTGCGGAGCGCCTGCCCAAAATCCTCATCCATAAGAATGTGCCCGGCGAGCCGATCCATGAGCTCTTGCAGGCGGCCGACGACGCCTGGGACCGCGCCGCCGGCTGGGCTCCCTATGGTCCGCGGGTGCGCTGGCGCATGGCCCGCGAGCAGCTCCAGCACACCATTCCCCTCCACCCGGTCCATCGCCGCCTGCGGGATAACGTGCTCACAGTGGATTGGGACGTTGTAGTTGGCGGACTTTAAGCCAGTGCGCCACACTAGTAGTCATGGCTTCTTCTAAATCTCCCGCCGCAACGGCCTGGAAAATCTTCATCGGCGTGCTCGTGGCACTCCTGCTCATCATCTTGGTAGCAGAGCTCGGCCTGCGCTGGTTCCTGGGCACCCAGATGAAAGATCAGTTCGTGCAGTCCGCCAAGGAACAGGGCGTGGAGACCTCGGAAGAACCGGAGGTGAGCTTTGGCGCTAGCCCCATGGTCTTTGGCATGCTCAACGGCAAGATCCCGCAGATGGACATGAAGACCCCGTCCACGTTGAAGATTGAAGGCACCACCATCACCGGTCAGCCGGCGGCCGATGTTCACGTCGAAGACATGACTCTGTCCAAGGAACCGGTGGCGGGCACGCTACGTGCTTCGACCACGGTGCCGGACCAATTCCTGCTCGCGAGCTTCCAGAAGGCCATTGCAGACCAGTCCGGCTATGACACCCTGGGTAACCTCGTCGTCACCGCCATTACCGCCAACGACGCCGAGGATGACCTCAACGTCGAATTCGCCGGCGGCTTGGCCACGCTCGCCCTTAAGCCGGAGGTCCGCGACGGCAAGCTCGCCATCGATGCAGAAAATGCATCGCTTTTCGGCTTTGATCTCCCTGGTCAGGCCACGGATGCTATCTCCAACGCCTTAGCGGAGGGCATGGAAGAGCAGCTCGCTGGTCAGCAGCTGACCTTCGAATCCGTCGACGTTGGTGCTGGTGAGGTCACCCTCACGATGATTGGACACGACGTGCCGATGAGCGAACTCGATTCCGCTACCGCACCGGCACCAGCGTCCACTCCTGCGGGCTAAAAACGCTCAAAGGGAAGCTGGCTATCCAGCTCCGGCAAGGTGTCGTCGTCTGACACGACGAGGCACTGATACCCCGCCTGCTCAGCGCTTCGCGCAAGGTCCTCATAGGACAGGGCTGGGTCCACAGGGAGAATAAGCCCCAGACGCACGGGCAGCGGGCAGGCCTCGCGGAGGGTGACGAGCTCAGAGAGGAGCGCGGTGGTATCACCAAGCAGTGCATCCACCGCAACCCACACCTCCGAGGCACCTGATTGCACGGCCAACCGCGCCTCTGCGGCCTTGACCAAGGAGTGATGGCGCCCACTGGGATAGCCGGCAACTGAAATGATGTGCTCGGCCTCCGCGGCCGCCATGACATGATGCGGCGAGACAACCACGCGCTGGCCGGGCGACTGTGCACGTACCTCCTCAAAGGAGGCTTGAAGAAGACTGCGCATTAGTAGGAGTAATCGCCGTTGATGATGGCCTTGAGTTGTGGGCGCACATCGAACCAGTACAGGCCAGTGATGATGGCACCAATCCAGCTGACGAAAGGCAGTGGCAGGTTCATCAATACGGCGGAACCAAAGAGCAGCCCGACCCATACCCACTTGTTCTGGCGGTCACCGGCGCGGAAGGCATCCTCCCGCGTCATCGCCGCCAGAACGGCGCCAATGAGGGCAAAGAGGGATACCGCCATGAAAATGTAGTGCGGTATCCACGCAATGATGTTAAGAAAAGTGTGCATTAATTAGTTCTCGTCGACGATTTCGCCGTCAATAAAGTTGTCGTTCTGCTTCGGTGCGTACGGATTACGCGGGCCCTGCGGCTCCTGCGTCCCAGGGCGCTCAGCGCGCTGATCCTTGGCGTTGTTGATAGCTCCCTGCACGCCGTCACGGGTCTCGTTGAAGGCGGTGTTGAAATCCGTGCGGGCTTTTTCAAAAGACTCCGACTTACGGGTCTCCCGTGCGGCGGAGGAGACCGATTCACCGAGGTCCTTCGCAGTGGAGGTTACGCGGTCAATAAAAGATTCTTCCTTCGCAGTGCCATCACCCATGCCTGAGGCGTCAGCCGCGCGGGCAATGCGGTCTGCCTGCGCACTTTGTGCTTGGCGCTGGCGTTCTTCCTTAAAGCGGCCGCCGAAGTCTTTGGCCACATCAAAAGCAGAGCTGCCGGCGTTCTTGATTGAGTCAAATACGGACATGGTCATAACTCCTTGTTAGATACCAAAAAGCAGGTGATTAACAGTGTAGATAACCAGTCCAGCAAGCGCACCCACAACCGTGCCGTTGAGGCGGATGAACTGTAAGTCTTTGCCCACCATGAGCTCAATATTCTGGGAGGCTTCCTCTGCGTCCCAGCGCTTGATGGTTTCCGGAATAATCGCGATAATCTCCGGCGCAAACTTCTCCACGGCATAGCGCGCGGCCTTGTCCACAAGCTCGTTGGCTTGGGCCAGGAACTCCGAATCCTCCAGCAAGCGGTGCGCCAACTCCTTCACCTTGGCGGTGATCTTCTGGCGCAGGAAGGACTCCGGGTCGGTGAGTTGCTCAATGAGCGTGGAGGAGACCGTCGCCCACATCGCAGCCGGTGCCTTCTGTGCCTGCTCGGAGGCCAGCATCTCCTGCTTAATGCCCTCAATGCGCCCGCGCATGTCCTCGTCCCACTGCAGGTCCGAAGCCAGCTTGGACAGGTTGCGGCGAATGGCTAGGCGGGCCTCGTGGTTGCCGTTGCGGCGAACCTCATCGGCGAATTCCACGAGTTCAGCGTAGACCTTCTCCCCCACCATCTCGCGGGCAAAGCGCGGCGCCCAGCCAGGCATGCGCTCATCAATAGCGGTGACCACTGTGGATTCCATGCCAAGAATCTTGCCGTGTGCCCACTCGATGAGGTCATCCTCCAGCGGCCGTGCCTTGCCGTCCGCAATGTAGCCCTCCAACAGCCTACCCAGCGGCGGGCCCCATTCGGGTTCAGCGAGGCGGTCCATCACTTGGGTCTTAATGAAGTGCTCCGCCTCCGCCGCATCCAAATCCGATACGACACTGGCCGCACGCTGCCCAATCCACGCGGAGACCTCCTCCGCCTTGCCGGGTTCCACACCCTGGCGCGCCAGCCACAGCGGAATCTCGGCCTCCCGCACCTTGGCGCTGAGCGCGTCCGCGGTGAGGAAGTTTTCCTCCACGAAGTCCTTGAGCGCATCACCCACGCGGTCCTTATTATTCGGGATAAGCGCCGTGTGCGGGATGGGCAGGCCCATCGGCCGGCGGAACAGCGCGGTCACAGCAAACCAGTCCGCGAGTCCACCGACCATTCCTGCCTCCGCCGCTGCGCGCACGTAGCCCACCCAGACGGGAGCCCCGCTTGCCGACGCCTGCCACCACGAGCACCCCAAAAAGATCACCGCCGCACCAATCAGGAAGGACAGCGCAATCGCCTTCCAGCGGCGCAGGTCCGCCCGGCGTGCCTCCTGGTTTCCTGGCTGCGGCACAAACGACGTCTGCGACGCCGACGTTTCCTGCGCCAGCTCAAGCCCTGCGTCTGCGCGGTGCGTCATGGGTGGTTCTCCTTGGGTAGAGGAAGTTAAGAGGAATGTGGGGCGAAGGCGAGCTTCGATTCCAATGCTCAACATTAGTGGGCGTAACGGGTCACTCAACATCGCGGACGTTCCGGTACACGATGTAGCTGAAAAGAATGTCATCTACTTCCGAGAAACGACAGGCGATTTGCTTGAAGAGCTTGAGCGCTTGCGCGTCTCCCCTACGGTGGTGAAGTTCGCTACCCGCTTCGTCATCGTCTCTGATTACATGGAGATGATCGCTTACGCCAACTCTGGCCTCATGGAGGATACCAAGCAACTCCACGGTCTCAACGTCTTCTTCACTCGTCTTCTGTTCTGCTACTTTGCCGAGGAAACCGGCATCTTCGGCAAACCCAATTCACCAACGCAGTAGGCTCTCACACACTGGAGGACGGTTCTGACACCGCTGATTTCATTCGCGATCTTTTCGCTACCCTCGATGAAGCCGATCCAAAGAAGAAACCCGGTCACTTAGCGGATTTCCCGTACGTCAACGGCCGCTTCTTCCGCGCTGACGCCCACCTGACAGTCCCGCGTTTCTCCCCAAAGGCCCGTGAGGTGCTCATTGGTTTGGGCCGACAAATCTGGCTGAACATCACCCCAGACATCTTCGGTTCCATGTTCCAGGCAGTCGTCGCTCCCGGTAAGCGCTCCAATCTGGACCAGCACTACACATCAGTACCGGACATCCTCAGAACCATCGAGCCCCTCTTCATAGATAAGCTAAAAGAGGAGTTCGACAAGGCCTACGACAGCGCCAAGAAGTTGGACAAGCTGCTCGACCGCATTGCACGTATCAGGGTCTTCGAAACTTTCATGCCACGACGGATACATACGCGCGTGGACTACGACTTAGCCGCCTGACTGGTTCACTTACGTAACCTCGTGCGCTATTGGACGTCGAACGACTTCGACTGTTTCTCGTTATCTTCGACCCAGTGCGCGGTTAGCTTTGTGCCTGCGGTGCCCATCGAATACACGACCGGCACTTTCCAGATGACTCCAGGTTCCAGCGTGATTGGCTGGCTGTCCACAAGGAGTCTCATAAGGCCCGATGTGGCTTGGCCTTCGAAGGTCACCGACTCAGCAGCGAGATCGCCAGTATTAGTAACTTCGTACCAGCGCTTAGTTTCATATTTCGCTTTACCTGACTTGTCGATGCCCGTTTGCAACCGCTCGCTGTTGGAGACGACTCGGAACCTGACCCCGATTGGAGTTTCTTGACTCGCTGCCGTGGTCATATCCAAGCAGGCCAAGTCAAGCTCAATGGCTGCCCAGATCTGGCTTTCAAGTTGGCGCGAATCGTCAAACTCGCCAAGCAGACCCCGCTCGCTTATTTCCTGCCTAAACTGACGAAGCCCGTCCAATTGAGAGGTGTCTACGTCGTGCGGTAGTGGTGCTGTTGAGAAGTACAGGCCCGCTTGCCTGCTGCCGGTCAGCCGCACACCCGTAAACCTCGGCGCGCTCCTCACCATCGCCACAACACAACAACAGCGCAACAGCGGCGGCCAACTCCGACTTACCCATCTTCTTCGGAATCTCCACATACGCGGTCGTGAACTGACGGAAACCATCCGGCTTCACTGTGCCAAACAGGTCGCGGACGATGCGTTCTTGCCAATCCAGCAGCTTGAAGGGTTTACCTGCCCAGCGACCCTTCGTATGCTTAAGCGCTTGGATAAACGTGACCGCGTAATCGGCTTTGGTCTTGTTGTAGGTGGAGCCTGCGACCATGAACCTGGTCGGCTCATAGAGGCTAACTTCATGACTCACGGCAACGCTTCCTTATCTTTTGGGCATAAAAAATGGCCACCGCGATAGTGACCTCCTTAACCAGCAGCACAACCACACCTGGTTGCGCCGCATTCATTTGAAATTGTTCAAGCGATGCCTGTGCTAGTTACGGGCGGTAACCATGCCGATAGCCCAGGCAAAAGCATGCCCCTGATCACTGAAGGCCTCATCCGACTCGGCAGCGAGAGCGACCAACGTGTGGGTATCGTTGTCCCCGCGCTCGAGGATGTCGAAGATCGCCGCAAAATGATCGTAAACGCCGCCCTCGTCGTTCCAAATGCGGTTGGAGGCAATAATCTGATCGCCGTAGACCATGGCGTGGCCGCGGCCCTTGAAATATTTCTTGACTTGGGCGGCAGTCTTCAAGACGGTGAGTTCGCTGTTCATCTCGGTTCCTTCCGGCTTGTTGTTTTGTTATGTACATACAGCCATAGCCGCGCGCACTTATCCAGGCATATTCGCCTTAGACAACCACTATTTTTCAGGTATTTTCCTACCTAGATGAGTTGCCATTGATCAACCCCTCCAACTAGTCCCAGCGCGGAGCCATTATCCCAGTCGACGTGAACCGTACCCACGGCATCAACGAACAAGACCGTGCCCTCGGCCCCTGCTTCAAGATCGGTGTAAGGGTCTTCGCAAGACACCAGCCGCACCCGCCGGCCTGCTACCAGCCCCTCTCCAGTCTCGGAGAATCTTTCGCTTCTCAGCGGCTTCTCGAAATCAAAGGTATTCATGCCGCCACCTCCAAATCCTCAAACCAGGCCCGAATGATCTCCAGGTAATCGTCTGGGAAGCGGCATATACATTCGGCAACCAGATTTGATCCGCGCTCGCGAGCTTTTCGGTAGGTTTCCTCAAGATCTTCTAGTTCGATTCCTGCCTCGAGTAGCTCGACCAGTTCGAGGTGTAGTTCGCTGATCATGACCAACACTCCTTCATCGTGTTTCCCCTTGCCGGGGTTGTTTTTGGTCATGTACATACACGCTCTATTTGGCAGAAAGGGCCAGTCATTTCGCGAAGAATGCCAAGAATTTATTTGCCCCTGCCCACCTGCTTAACCAAATCCAGGTACTCGTATTCTTTGCCGCCACGAGTACAAGTGATCCCAGCTGCGTCTCCGGTTGCTTCGGCGTAGCGGCGCAGGGTGACGGATGCGTATTTCGGGTCGAGCTCCATGGCGTAGCAGACGCGATCCAACTGCGCGGCTGCCATCAACGTGGAGCCTGAGCCAGCGAAACAATCGAGCACGATGGCGTTGGTTGGCGTGGAATTAATGATCGGGTAGCCCATCAAATCTAGCGGTTTACTCGTGGGATGCTCACTATTCTTGCTTGGTTGGTCGAAGCGCCACACGGTGGTTTGTTTCCGGTCGGCGAACCAGCGGTGCTTACCGTCGGTTTTCCAGCCAAACAGGATCGGGGACCTGACCCCTGTTTGGTAGACACCTGATATCCAGCCCGGTTGGGTTGGGAAG
>ERZ1031113.93-NODE-93-length-36444-cov-16.297123_pt1 | contig 36444 bp, 37 predicted proteins | sample MGYA00518225_ERZ1031113 | MGnify/ENA primary metagenome ERZ1031113 (study PRJEB33718, sample SAMN03159751) | human skin metagenome | collected 2014-05-20 | study: EMG produced TPA metagenomics assembly of the PRJNA266117 data set (Human skin bacterial metagenome...
ATGAAAGCCATCATTCAGACCAATCCGGAAGACCCACACTCGCTGGAGCTGGGGGATGCAGATAAGCCGCAGCTAGGCCCCAGCGAAGTGCTTGTGCAGGTCAAAGCCGCCGGCGTAAACCGCGCCGACATGCTCCAGGCCCGCGGGCACTACCCACCGCCGCCAGGTGCTTCGGAGATTATCGGCCTCGAAGTCGCAGGCGAAGTCGTCGACGCAGGCGACACCGACGTCGCGGTTGGCTCCAAGGTCGGCGCGCTGCTGGCCGGCGGCGGCTACGCCGAGTACGTGGCCGTGCCCCAAGGCCAGCTGCTGCCCATCCCCACCGGCTATTCCTTTGCCGAGGCCGCATCCGTCATCGAGGTGGCCTGCACCGTATGGTCCAACATCGCCATGGAAGCTGGTCTTACTCAAGGCCAGACCATTCTTATCCACGGCGGCGCGGGTGGCATCGGCACCTTCGCCATCCAGGTGGCCAAGCAGCTCGGCGCCACCGTCGCCGTGACGGCTGGTTCCGATGAGAAGCTCGAGACCTGCAAGGAACTCGGCGCGGACATTCTCATCAATTACAACGAGCAGGATTTCGCCGAGGAACTGAAGAACCAGTGCGATGTCATCCTCGACATCATGGGTGCGAAGTACCTCAAGAAAAACCTCATTGCGCTGGCGCAGGGCGGCCACATGGTCACTATCGGCATGCAGGGTGGCACGAAGGCCGAGCTCAACATGGCTATTCTGCTGAGCAAGCGCCTGACTCTGCAAGGCACCACGCTGCGCTCCCGTTCGTTGGAGGGCAAGGCCGCCATCGTTGCGAACACCGTTAAAAATGTCTGGCCGTGGTTGGAAGAGGGCAGCGTCAAGCACCACCTGCACGCCACCTACGCGCTGGCCGACGCCTCCGAAGCCCACAAAGCCCTCGACTCCGGCGAGGTCACGGGCAAGCTCGTCCTCGAGGTCTAACCTCCCTCGTTGAGGAGCTAAGCCAAGGACGCCACGACGCGGGTCAAGTGCTCAATGTCGTGGTAGGTGCTAAACGGGCTCAGGGAAACCGTCACGGCGCCGCCGACCTCATCCACACCCATCTCGGTGAGCAGCGGCGTGTGCGGCGCGGTGGTGGTGACGAGGCCGTTGTCAAAGAGGCGGCGGTGGATCACATCCGCGGGCACGTCGCGCACGGCGAAGGTAAGCCGCGGGAGGCGGTCATCAGAGGCATCGGCAGCCGCCTCACCTGTTACGCCCAAGATGTGGACTGCCGGAAGAGTGCCCAACAGGCTGTAGAGATCACCGCAGAGTTCCTCCATGTAAGACGACAGCGCATCGAGCGAGCGTCCCAGGCGCACACGGCGCGAACCGCGCTCGCCACCGGCCAGGGCAGCGAGGTGATCCGCCAGCGGACCCACGCCACCGGCCAGGCCCGGCGAGACCGGGCCAACCACTAGGTCATCGAGGCGGCGGAACATTGCGGTATCGCGGAAGACCAGCGCCGCCAACTGCGGCCCGCCCAGTTTGCCTAGATCCACGCCGAGGATATCCGCGCCCACAGAGTCGAATTCGATGCGGCGGTAGGGGGCTACCGAGGAGACGTCGACAAGCGCCCAGGCTCGGGAACGCTCATGGACCGCATCAATGATGTCCGCCGTCGGCGTGACCGTGCCCAGCAGCTCGTGCGCGGCGGGGAAGGCCACGAACCGCGTGGAACCATCGACCAACTCGGCATACTGGAACGCCGGCAGCTCACCCGTGCCCAGGTCTGGCTGGGCCCAGCGGATGTCAGCATCGAGGTGCGCGAATGCCCTGGACAGCTCCGGGGGATCGAGGCGCGAGAGCACCACTGAGGACTGACGGCGTACAAGCGGACGCAGCGCTGCCGCCAGAGACTGGTAGAGCACCGGCAGGGACGGGCCGAGGATAACGCGGTCTGCCGTCGCACCCGTGAGATCGGCCACGGCTCGGCGTGCGGAGGAATACATGTCATCCGCCAGCAACTCGCCCGGCGCGCGGCGAGCCGAGTGCGCGCCGACGGTATCCTCCTGCGGCTTGACCGTGGCGGACGTGCGGAAGGAACGGGCCACACCCGAGGCCACGCGCTCCGCAATCTGCGGCGCGGCATGCGCGTTGAGGTAGGTCCAGCCATCGGACAGCCCAGTGTAAAGACCTCGCACACTGGCGACGTCATACTGCTGCGTCATGCTGCGGCCCTTTCTCATATCGTCCGATCGTCTCCCTACTCTATACTCCCCACGTAAATCTTTCCTAACCCGAGATTTTCCCAGCTCGTCGATGTTTTCGCAGGTGGCGGGCGTGTGTGTAGCTGTTTGGCATAAGCGCGCGCTAGGGTGAAGGGCGTGCAAGACAAGAAAAACCTGCGTGACGACGTCGCCCGCATGACCACTCCGCCTGCACCCGGCGAAGAGCCAGCTTCGCGGTCTATGACCATGTCTGCGGCCTTCGCCGACCTGTTGCAAGGAGCCCGCCAGCGCGAGCTGTGGTTCAAGCTGGGTATCCAAGACATCAAACAGCGCTACCGCCGCTCGGTACTGGGTCCTTTCTGGATCACCATCGCGACCGGCGTGATGGCCGCGGCCCTGGGCCTGCTGTACTCCATGCTCTTCCAGATCCCGGTTGCAGAATTCCTGCCCCACGTGACCGTGGGCCTGATCATGTGGAACTTCATTTCGGGCGCCATCAAGGAAGGCGCCACCGTCTTCATTGAAAACGAGGGTCTGATTAAGCAGCTGCCTGCGCCACTTTCGGTCCACGTCTACCGCCTAGTGTGGCGGCAGACCCTCTTCTTGGGCCACAACCTCATCATTTGGCTGCTGCTCATCATTATCTTCCCGCGCAGCCTGGGCTGGGAGTTCTTCCTGTGTATCCCAGCCTTTGCACTCCTGCTGGTCAACGGCGTGTGGGTCGCCATGTTCTTCGGCATCATCGCCACTCGTTTCCGTGACGTCGCCCCGCTACTGGAGGCTCTGACACAGCTGCTCTTTTACGTCACGCCGATCGTGTGGATGACGAGCACGCTCAAAGAACAGGGCGAAGCCGTGGCGAGCCGTGCGCGTATTGCGGAGCTCAACCCGCTGTATCACTACATGGAGATTGTCCGTGGCCCGCTCATCGGTGTGCATGTGCCTGCCTATCACTGGTTTATCGTCATTGGCTGCACCGTCGTCGGCCTGCTCATTGCCGGTTTGGCCATGCGCCAGTGGCGCTTCCGCGTCTCCTACTGGGTCTAGAAAGGATCGTCCATGGTTTCCATTGATACGTATAACGCTTGCGTGGACTTTCCCATCTTTGATGCCAAGTCCCGTTCACTCAAGAAGGCGATGCTCTCCACCGCCGGTGGCTCCATTGGCAAGAATGACCAGAACGTGGTCATGGTGGAAGCACTCAAAGACATCAACCTGCACCTTCGCGAAGGTGACCGCGTGGGGCTCGTTGGTCACAACGGCGCTGGTAAGACGACCTTGCTGCGCCTGCTCTCCGGTATCTATGAGCCGACTCGTGGCGCGGCCGATGTGCGCGGGCGCGTGGCCCCCGTCTTCGACTTGGGCGTGGGCATGGACCCGGAGGTCTCCGGCTACGACAACATCATCATCCGCGGCCTCTTCTTGGGCCAGACCATCAAGCAGATGAAGGCCAAGATGGATGAGATCGCGGAATTTTCTGAGCTGGGTGATTACCTCTCCATGCCGCTGCGCACTTATTCCACCGGTATGCGCGTGCGCCTGGCGCTCGGCGTGGTGACCTCCATCGAGCCGGAGATCCTGCTTCTCGACGAAGGCATTGGCGCCGTCGATGCCGCCTTCATGGCCAAAGCTCGCGTGCGCCTCCAGGATCTGGTGAAGCGCTCCGGCATCCTGGTCTTCGCTTCCCACTCCAATGACTTCCTGGCGCAACTGTGCGATACCGCCCTATGGATCGACCACGGTCAGATTCGGTCGGTGGGCGAGGTCTCCGACGTCGTGGGGCAGTACGAGGGCCCTGAGGTGGGCGAGTATGTGCGCGACCTGCGCAAGCGCTTCGATAACGAGGAGAACACCTAGCCACGGCCTCTGGTGTCACTGCCATAGTGCGCGTCAATCATCCACGTCCCGCGCTGGCGAAAAGCAGGAATCGTTCCCCTCGCCGCCTTATTTGCGGCTGCAGAGCCGGAAACTCCATTCGCCTTTGCCCACTCTGACAAGCGAATCACTGTGTGCGCGGTCATGAGCGTCATACGTTTGTGCAGTGACTCGATGAGTTGACGAGCGATGAGTGTGCTCAATGCAGAAAAGTCCCCACTCACCGGGTAGCCACGGAACACTGGGTAGTAGTGGCGTTCTTTTCCTTTGTTCGGGATAATGATGGGCGGCGCACCGAGCTCCATGAGCTGCTGGTTAATGATGACACGCCCGATGCGCCCATTACCGTCTGAAAAAGGATGGATGGTCTCAAATTCCGCATGAAACCGCGCGATGCGGTCAACAAAGAAGCTAGTGTCCTCGTAGTATTCGGCAATGGCTGTGTCCACCAGCCGGTCCACGTATTCAGGGTTGGCTCCCATATGAGCGCCCACGCGAACCCACTCCCCCCTTCGACGAAAGCGCCCCGCCCAGTCGTCATTGATGCCACGCAATAGCATGCCATGCAGTCTCACAATAAGGTCCGCATCGAGCTTGCCGACGCCCCGAATAAGTTCCTCAGTCACCTCAGCCAGGTTCTTAGCCTCATAGATTTCCCGCAGTTCATGCCCTTTATGGGTGAAACCCGCCAGAATATCCTCTGTGTCTTCCAAGGTGAGCGTCGAATTCTCAATGGCGTTTGAGTTATACACTGACTCCGCCACTTCTGCGCGCGCAATCTCTGCGATGACCTCGGGGTTTTCGTCCCGCAACTCGGCATACTGTTGAAGAAGAGCATCAATTTTCGAGGTGGTCCGCGCGTTCAGCATGTAGCTATTCTACAGGTTTTCGTGAAAAGTCATGAAATCCTAGACATTTTCACGGATACTTTCTCTTCCTATGCCCCAAGCAACTCACCCAGCTCCTCGGTCATGCCACTGACAGTCACGTCCGGCCCCGGCTGATAATCCTCTTTGCGCAACACTGCTTTGTTGCCGTTGATCGTGTAGCCCAGCTTGCGCGATACAGCCTGGGAAGCTTCGTTTCCTGGCTCCCACTCGGAGCACAACTGGCTCGCGCCCAAATACTCAAAGCAAAAGACCGCAACGGCGTGGCGGATCTGCGTACCAATGCCGCGTCCCTGAAGGCGGTGGTAGATCCACGACCCGGTTTCAACCTCATGGTTGTCGGGGAAATTCTGAGCCCGAAGATCCACCGAACCAATGACCTCACCATCGAGGTGGACACCGAAGTCCAGTGACCATTCTTCCGGGGACATCTGCGCGCGGTGTGCCCACCGAAAGCTCGGATCCGGCTTCTCCTTCAACCACGGGAACGTGTACTCCGGAAGCGGCTCACCAAAAATCTCGGCGGCGGTAACGCCGTGAATGGCGGCGATATCGCTATCGCGCAGAATCCGCAGCGTCAGCTTGCCTACCTGCACCGTCAGTTTGAACGGAGCCCACATAACTTCAACGCTTCTCACGGTCATGGCAACATCCTACTGAGCACTGTGGGTGGCACAATGGAACGCATGACTGCCACCCTGTCTCGGGCCGGAACGACGGCCGCTGTGATCGTCACCCACCAGCGCGTAGAACTGCTGCGCGCCTCGCTTGAGCAGGTGGTGAACCAAACGCACCCGGTGCAGTGGGTCATCGTGGTAGATAATGGCGCGGAGCAGGCAGTAGAGGATCTGCTCCACGAACTGGCGGGCGAGCGCGCCGTCTACGTACCTTCGGAGACCAATCTGGGCGGTGCGGGCGGCTTTGCGCTGGGCTTTCTGACTGCACTGGCCCTCGGCGCGGACGCGGTGTGGTGCGCGGATGACGACGGCCGCCCCGCCAATCATCACGTGCTGGAGGAGCTCTACCGCGTCGCGGAAGAAAACAGCCTGCACGAGGTCTCCCCTGCTGTATGCAACATCGACGAACCCGCCAAGCTGGCTTTCCCGTTGCGCCAGGGACTGGTGTGGCGGCGCTATATGAGCGAACTGGAAGGTGACTTCCTTCCAGGCATTGCTTCACTCTTTAACGGCGCGCTGATCTCTGCTGAGGCTATGGAAATCATCGGTGTGCCGGACTACCGCCTGTTCATCCGCGGCGATGAAGTGGAGTACCACCGCCGCCTGGTCAACTCAGGCTTGAGCTTCGGCACCGCGCTGACCACGAGCTACCTCCACCCGGACGGCTCCGATGAGTTCAAGCCCATCCTCGGCGGAAAAATGCACACTCAGTACCCGGAGGGCGAGTTCAAGCGCTTCTTCACTTACCGCAACCGCGGCTACCTGCTGTGGCAGCGCGGAATGCGCAAGCTCCTGCCACAGGAGTTCGCGCGCTTTGGCTGGTTCTTCCTTGTCCAGCAGCATGATGTCAAGGGCTTTATGGAGTGGCTGCGCCTGCACAACCGTGGCCGCAAGGAAGACTTCCGCCGCCCCTAAACCCCCGCTTTAGTCCACTTCAAAGGATTTCCGCGTGCTGCGGAAAATGACCCAGCGCTGCACAAGGAAGTTGATAATTGTCGCCGTTCCCTGCGCAATGACGAAAGCCACGGCAAGCGCCCACGAGGAAGGCCAGTCCAGCGTGTGGTCAAAGAAGGGGAATGCCCAGCGATACAGAAGAATATTGATCGCATAGGTCATGGCGTAGGTAGCGATGACAGCCGCAAAGCGACGCTTCGACGCGTTCGCATTGAAGGTCCACCGCCGATTAAGCAAGTACGCCACGAGGGTGCCGACGGAAAAACCGATGGTGCGAGACACCACATCGCCAAACAAGTCCAAGCCGATTTGGAAGAGCCAGGTAATGGAGACGTCGATAACCGCGGCGATTGCTCCCGTGATAGCGAACTTCGCGCCCTGCGCATGCAGGGAATTCGACTGGGAGAGGCGTTCGGCGCGAGTGGGCATAGCAGGGAGTTTACTTGCCCTTGAAAATGAATACGCGCTGAATAGCGAAGTTGGTCACCGTTGCCACGCCCTGCGCGATGACGAAAGCAATGGTGTCTTTGAGGGCACCCTCAAAGCCCACGCTAATAAGAGGAGCGTTGAGCACCCAGTAGAGGAAGTTCTGCACCGCGAAGGTGGATAGATAGAGCATGCCCACTGCACCGGCGGTACGGCCGGAAACCTGTGCGCCAAAGGTCCACCGAGCATTAGCCACGTAGGCTGCGATGGTGCCAAAGACCCAGCCGATGGCCTTGGCAAGCGAACGGTGCAGGCCGAGATAAGTAAGGAATAAGGTGAGGCCATAATCAATGGCTGCGGTGAAGACACCGACGGAGACGAAGCGGAAAAGCTGCGTCTTCAGAGTGGAGTCACCAGTCGAGGTTGGTTTAGTCACGGCGGAATACTCTACCCGCGTACCAGGGCACGGTAAATGTCCAAGCGATCCACCGGCGCGGCGGCATTAACGCCATAGGCTCCTAAGGACGCCAAGACGTCAAGGGATGCAGAGCACAAGTCACGGATCTCAGGGCCGCGAAGCTCCTCGCCATTATCATCGACCCAGCCCAGCGCCGCCATCGACGTTTCCACAACGGAATCCGTCAGCTCACGGCCGCCCATACAGGACAGCGCCAGAGCCATAGACCAGAAGGCGTCCTTGCCCTCGTTGGTGACCTCACGTGGCAACGTGCGCAATTGGCTAAGTGTGGGGGCATCGACGGCTATGTCGCGATGCAGGTCTAGCGCTTGGAGGAGCGGGACGAAGTCGTAGAGCCGGGTGCGTTCAATGAGCGCGCGAACAGGGGCGACGACAAGTTCGAGGACCTCGTCGATGGTTTCTTGGCCTGTGAGCTCTGCGTTAACAGCGGTGAGATCAAACGGCGTGTGGAAAGAACCAGAGCCGCCCACGCAGAGCGCCTCAGGGGTGCCGCCATCGCGCGGGTAGGTCTCGACCACAACAATCTCGAAGTCCCACAGCCCCCAGGCATAATCCATCTGCTCGCCTTCGCGGCGGAGAAATTCGCGCACGGCGTGATGTGGATCAATGCGCTCGCCGCGGGCGTCGTGGTGCTCGAAGAAGTGCCACGGTGAATCTTCTTCCGGAAGGCCGAAGCACACTTCGAGGATGTGGTGAAGCTCGGTGAGCGTTAACGCGTCAGAGAAACCAATCTGCCGGTGCACTTCGGCATCGGCGCGGACGTTGGAGACCTGGCAGAGCAGGGTGCGAGCGGCGTCGCCACGATCGGCGCGGACCTGCGCCAGATCTGTGACCTTTGAGCTCATGGGCCCCACCATACGCATTTTTAGTTGCGGGCGGCGTTCTCGCGCGCCTCCAGCTCGCTCAGAACGAAGACGAGCGCAGCACCGATGGCGCCCCACACAGTCCATGGCTTGGACACTCCGCGGCGGCGAATGAAGCCCACGAGGCTTTGCTGAGTCTTGATGGAAAGCCAGCCGCCAAGCACCAGAATGCCGAAGGCAACTGGGATGGCCCACACGGGGACGTCGGGAGTCTCCGGCTCCGGCTGGTCCTCGTGGCTCTCCGCGTTGACGTAGGCTACGAGCGCACCGAATCCGAGGAAAGACAACACGTAGGCGCAGACCAGGGCGGCCTTATTCTTGATCCAGTCGGGGAACGCCGTCATGATGCCGACGGCTACGGCCTGGGTGATACGGCCGGGCAAGGTGTCATCCAGCGCATAATTATCGGTCTTGGGTGAAGTCATACCGCCCCACTTTAGGCGGACGGTAGGCTACCGTGCATGTACTCCTCCAAGAAAGAGCACCTCACCCCGGCGCAGCGCGCGGCTCACGACGACCGCGCTGAGGACGATAAGCGCCACGGCCACTTTCTGGCCACCGAGCACACCGCATTGCCTCTCGACGGTTTCATGACCAGGCTCATCGCCGAAGAGCTGCCAATCCTCGATTCTGCCTCGCGGACGCGAGTATACGAGATCCTCCGCGAGTATGAGGGACCGGAGATTACGAGCCAAAAGGAACTGCCAAAGGAGATCCAAGACATCATGGATCTGTACTAAGGCCGTACTTTTGACCCTTAACCCGCACTAAAGCAGACACAACCGGACAGTACGCCTGTCCGGTTAGTTTTGTATGTGTACCTAATCTCACGTTTTCCCTCACGCCATATGCCTCTGTTGCTATGTAGTGTGGAGAATCGACCCATCACATCGAGTCAAAAGAAGAAGAGATGGAACTGCATACTACTGAGAAGTCCCTGTACGGTTGGGGTCGCACTGCGCCGTCGACCGCTCATGTCTTGTCCACGCCGGATGTGGACGTCATCAAGACCGCCGTTGCCCAGGTTGCTGAGGACAACGCCGATAAACCATCCCACCTGCGCCGCGGTGTCATCGCCCGCGGCATGGGCCGCTCCTACGGTGACCCCGCCCAGAACGGCGGTGGCCTCGTCATCAACATGCAGGCCCTCAACAACATCCACTCCATCGATCCGGAGTCGGGCATCGTTGACGTTGACGGCGGCGTCACCCTGGACCAGCTCATGAAGGCTGCCCTTCCCTACGGCCTGTGGGTTCCTGTTCTTCCCGGTACCCGCCAGGTCACCATCGGCGGTGCAATTGGCCCGGACATCCACGGCAAGAACCACCACTCTGCAGGTTCCTTCGGCAACCACGTCGTCTCCATGGAGCTGCTCGTTGCCGATGGCCGCGTCCTGCATCTGACCCCGGAAGGCTCGGATGAGGATCCGGCAGGCGAGCTCTTCTGGGCCACCGTCGGTGGCATGGGCCTGACCGGCATCATCCTGCGCGCCAAGATCAAGATGACCAAGACGGAGACCGCCTACTTCATCGCGGATACCGACCGCACGAGCAATCTTGATGAGACCGTGGCCTTCCACTCCGATGGTTCGGAGCACAACTACACGTATTCCTCCGCGTGGTTCGACGTCATCTCCCCAGAGCCGAAGCTGGGCCGCTCCACCATTTCCCGTGGTTCCCTGGCCACGCTGGCACAGCTGGAAGAGCTCGCCCCGAAGCTGGCGAAGGATCCGCTGAAGTTCAACGCCCCGCAGCTGATGACCGTTCCGGATATCTTCCCGAACTTCACCATGAACAAGCTATCCCTCATGGCCATCGGTGAGGCGTACTACCTCATGGGGTCCCCGGCGCGTAACCAGGTCAAGAACCTCACGCAGTTCTACCAGCCGCTGGATCTCATCGGCGAGTGGAACCGTGGCTACGGATCCAACGGCTTCCTGCAGTACCAGTTTGTGGTGCCGACCGACGCCGTCGAGCCCTTCAAGGACATCATCCGCGACATGCAGAAGTCCGGTCACTACTCTGCCCTGAACGTGTTTAAGCTTTTCGGCCCGGGTAACAAGGCTCCGCTGTCTTACCCGATGCCGGGCTGGAACGTCTGCGTGGACTTCCCCATCAAGCCGGGCCTGGGTGCTTTCCTCGACGATCTGGATGACCGCGTCATGGAGTTTGGCGGCCGCCTCTACTTGGCCAAGGAGTCCCGCACCTCGGCGGAGAAGTTCCATAAGATGTACCCAGGCATGGAAGGCTGGCTCAAGACCCGCAACGAGATTGACCCGACCGGCGTCTTTGCCTCCGATATGTCCCGCCGCCTCGAGCTGCACTAGAAAGGAATCACCTCATGCTGAACGCAGTAGGCCAAGCACAACACATCCTCCTTCTCGGCGGCACCTCCGAAATCGGCTTGGGCATCGTCGAGGAATTCCTCGAGCGTGGCCCCGCCAAGGTCACCCTGGCGGCTCGTGCCGACTCGCCGCGCATCGCAGATGCCCGCGCAACCATCGAGTCCCGCGGTGGCGACGTCGAGGTCATCGACTTTGACGCGACTGACTTCGACGGCCACGAGGGCGTCGTCAACCGCGCCTTCGAGCGTGGCGACGTCGACATCGCCATCGTTGCCTTCGGAACCCTTGGTGACCAAGAAGAGCTGTGGCAGGACCAGGCCAAGGCCGTGGCGTCTGCGCAGACCAACTACACCGCACCGGTGTCCCTCGGCGTGCTGTTGGGCCAGAAATTCAAGGAGCAGGGCCACGGCACCATCGTGGCGCTGTCCTCCGTCGCAGGCATGCGCGTGCGCCGCTCCAACTTTGTCTACGGTGCCTCCAAGGCCGGCGTCGATGGCTTCTTCATCAACCTGGGCGAGGCCCTGCGTGGCTCCGGCGCCAAGGTGCTCGTGGTCCGCCCGGGCCAGGTGCGCACCAAGATGTCCGCCGAAGCTGGCGAAGCACCGCTGACCGTTAACGTCTCTGACGTGGCCAAGGCCACCGTCAAGGCAGTGTTGGATGGCAAGCAGTCCATCTACGTGCACCCGCTCTTCGAGTACGTGTCCTTGGGCTTCAAGTTCATCCCGCAGGCAATCTTCCGAAAGCTGCCGTTCTAAAGTTCCGCTAAGTCCGTGGCATGTGGGAGACTTGAAGCATGACTGAGTCCCCTGCCATGTCCCCCGCCATGGAATATGACGCTGACCGTCTCTCGCGTCGCGCCAGCCTTGTGGGTATCGCCGCCGCCGCTCTCGGCGGCGGCCTCATCACGCTCCTTGGCTTCTTTGCATTCAAGACGGTCTCTTTGCCCGCGTTTAGCACCTCCATGGTCACTCGTGCTCTCAGCACGACGGGAACGGTGCTGACCATCGGACTCGTCGGCGCGCTGTGCGTGTGGTGGCTCTATGACGAGCACAATGGCACCCAGCGCCCGCGCTGGCGCACGTGGCTCACTACTGCGCTGTGCTACATTTCCCCTGCACTGCTGACCCTCGCCACTATCGGCTTGCCGCTTTCGGCGTCGCGTCTGTGGCTTGATGGCGTCCAGGTGGACCAAGTCTTCCGTACCCAGTTCCTGACCCGTGCCACTGAGGCCAGCTCCTATGCGGACATGAACTACGAGGGGCTGCCCACGTTCTATCCCTTGGGCTGGTTCTGGATGGGTGGCCGCTTGGCTAATCTTCTCAATATGCCTGGCTGGGAGGTCTACCAGCCGTGGGCACTCATCTCGCTGGCAGTAGCCGGGTGCATCCTGGTTCCCTTGTGGCAGCGTTTGGTCAGTTCCCTGCCCGTGGCCACCGCTATCGCGCTGACCACGACCGCGGTGACGCTCACTCTGGGTGCCGAGGAGCCGTATTCCGCGGTCATCGCCATGGGCGTGCCTGCAGTAGCCCTCCTGTGTTCCCGTGCCTTCGACGGCTCCTGGTTCGCAACGCTCGCTATTGCCCTCTACCTGGGTATCTCCGCCTGCTTCTACACGCTTTATACCGGCGCGGTGTCGCTAACTATTGTTACCCTCATCGCGCTCGTTATCGGCGTATCGGAGCGCACGTGGACTCCCTTCGTGCATCTCGCCGCCATCGCCGTCGGCTCCTTGGCCGTAGCGGCCATCGCTTGGGCTCCCTATGTCATTGGTGTCCTGCAGGCCACCAGTCCTGTGGAATCTGCCGCGCAGCACTACCTACCGGAGGAAGGCACCCAGATACCTGCGCCTTTCCTCTCGCTGTCTGTCATCGGCATTCTCAGCATTATTGGCCTGGTGTATCTGGTTTTGCGCATCGATGAGCCGGATCTTCGTTCACTGAGCACCGCGCTCGTGGGCACCTACCTGTGGACCGTGGCTTCCATGGTCATGACCCTGGCTGGTCACACGTTGTTGGGCTTCCGCCTCGAAATTGTCGTGGTACTTCTCTTCGCCACTGCCGGCATCCTCGCGCTCGCCGATTTCCGGCTGATGGGGCTGCCTTCCCTCTACCCGGCACACATGATCGGCACCACGAGCAAGCGAGTCACCGTAGCCTTCGCCATCATCTTGGGTATGGGTGGTGTCTACTATGCCCAGCAGATCCCTGCCACCAACGAGTCGGCGCTCGACCACGCCTACACCGATACCGATGGTTATGGCGAGCGCGCGGACCGCTACACCAGCGATTCCGCTGCTGATTATGGCAAGATTCGAGAGTTCATCGATGCTCAAGGCCACGCGGCTAACGACACCGTCGTGCTGACCGATGAAAAACTCTTCATGGCCTACAACCCCTACTACGGATTCAACGCCTTCACCAGCCACTACGCCAACCCGCTCGGTGAGTTCACCACCCGTAACCTGCAGATTGAGGATTGGGCGAAGGGATCCTGGGAGCAGACGCCCGATGAGTTTGCGGCGTCTCTCGATTCCTCGCCCTGGCGCGCACCCGATGTCCTCATATTCCGCGGTGACGTGGAAGAACCCGGGGACGGGTACAAGACGCACCTGGCGGAGGATATTTACCCGAACCAACCCAACGTGCGCTACCGTGCGGTGTTCTTCAACCCCGAGGTTTTTGAGAAGGGTTGGGAATTAGCTCAAATTGGTCCCTTCGTTGTGGCGGCGCGTACGTAACAGCATTTCTCAATACGGCGAGGCAGTGACGTACACTGATCGCCGTGTCAGATAGGAAAACCTCAGCCCCGCAGTCGTTGCGGCTCACCGCCATCATTGCCGGCCTCATCGGCTTTTTGTGCTTTGTGGCCACGCCGCTGCTGCCGGTGAACCAAACCCAGTCCTCCTTCGATTGGCCTCAGCAGGACTCCCTGCAGTCCATCAACGCACCGCTCATCTCGGTGGCGCCGGAGGAGATTGAGGCAGAGATCCCGCTGGCGGCCGTCGATAAGCTCCGCGAAGGCCAAGACCTGCTCTACGGCACCATTCCGCCAGAGTCGAAGAAGGCCTCCAACCGCGGAATGTTCGTCCGCGCCGGCGAGGACGGCCTTTCCGTCACCAGTCTCGACGAGGTGCTGTTCTCACTCACTTCGGAGCAGGTGGCGAAGCTGCCTGACGACGCCACCCTCAGCATCAATGCCACAGAGGACGGCACCACCGTCACCGTGGGCAAGCACACAACAACCTCTGATGAGGACATGCGCCCGCAGGTCACCGGCGTCTACACCGAAATCGATGACACTCCGGACAACCTCCAGGAACTTGGAAAAGACCTGCACATCCACGTAGAGGTCAACTCCCGATTCACGTCCTCGCCCACAGTGATCAAGCTCATCGCCATGTGGCTGGGCCTAGCCATGGTCGTGGTCAGCCTGGTGTGCCTGTGGCGCATTGACCGCCTCGATGGCAAGCGCTTTGGCTTCATGCCGGAGACCTGGAAGCAGATCCGCCCACTGGATGGCGTCGTAGCCGCCGTCCTCGGCTGGTGGTACATCTTCGGTTCCAACACCTCTGATGATGGCTTCATCCTCACCATGGGCCGAGTCTCGGATCACGCGACGTATATGGCGAACTATTACCGCTGGTACGGCGTGCCCGAGGCACCGTTCGGCGCACCCTACTACGACCTCGTGGCGTGGCTTTCCCAGCTCTCCAGCGCCTCTATCATCGTGCGCCTGCCTTCCCTTATGTCGGCGCTGATCATTTGGTTCATCCTTTCGCGTGAAATGCTGCCCCGCTTCGGCGGCCGCGTTAACGACAGGCGCTTGGCGCACTGGACCGCCGCATTCATGTTCTTGGCTTTCTGGCTGCCGTACAACAACGGCATCCGTCCTGAACCCATCGTGGCGCTGGGCGTCATGGTGACGTGGGCGTCCTTTGAGCGTGCCATTTCCACCCGCCGCCTGCTGCCGGCAGCTGTGGGTACCATCGTTGCGTCCATTACCCTGGCCGCGGGTCCGACGGGTCTGACGGCTGTGGGTATCTTCCTGGTGTGCCTGCCCGCGCTCTTCCGCATCATGGGCGAGCGCACACAGCAGGTGGGATGGCTGGCCCTCATTGCCCCGTTCCTCGCCAGCGGCACCGCCGTCATGGTGGCGGCCTTCGGTGACCAGACCTTGGCCTCGGTTCTCGAGTCCACGCGCGTGCGCTCTCAGGTCGGCCCCTCGTTGCCGTGGTACTCGGAGTTTGTGCGCTACTCCACGCTCTTTGAGCCTTCCGTGGATGGCTCGCTGACGCGCCGCTTCGCCATGTTCACCATGATCTTCTGCTTGGCGCTCATTATTTATGCCTTCATCAAGAACCATCGCGTTGTTGGTGCGGAGGTTGGTCCAACCCAGCGCCTGCTCGCCATCATGGCGCTGTCGGCGTTCTTCCTCATGTTTACCCCGACGAAGTGGACGCACCACTTCGGTATCTACGCCGGCATCGCTGGTGTTATCGCGGCACTCGGTTCCGTGGTGCTCTCCCAAATCGCCATGCGCTCGCCGCGCGCCCGTACCTTCTCCATCGCCGCGGTGATTTTCCTCATGGCGATCTCCCTGGGTGGCTGGAACGCTTGGTGGTACGTCTCCTCCTTCGGCATCCCGTGGTGGGACCGTACCGTGCAGTTCAAGGCTATCGAGGCCAACACGGTGGTGCTGGCCATCGGCATGGTGGTGCTGGCTATTGGCCTCTACCAGTCGCTGGTTCACGATTACCGCAAGAACAAGGCAAAGGCTGACGGCACCCTCGAGGAGTTTGAGAAGGCCTCCGCTGCCAAGGTCTCGCGCTGGGCCGGCGCCATGTCCGCCCCGATTGCCGCTGCTTGCATCCTCATCGTGGCCTTCTCGTGTGCCTCTTTTGCCAAGGGCTACGTGGCCCAGGCGGATTCCTACTCGGTGGGCAAGGGCAACCTCGCGTCTTTGCGCGGTAATGTGTGCTCCTTGGCGGATTCCACCCTGGTGGAGACCAACACCAACGATGCCTTCCTCACCCCGGTCGAGGGCGAATTCAAGGACTCGCTCGTGAATACGAAGGAGGACAACTACGGTTTCGGCCCCAACATGATCAAGGAAGATATCGAGCCGGAGAACCTCAACTCGGCGTCAGTTGGCGCTATTGCGAACACCACCGGTGATTCTTCTGCTTCATCCAACGAGCAGAAGGAGCTGACCGAAACCACGGAGAACAAGGAGAAGGCAGCCGAGGTTACCGATTCCTCCGCGGGTGGTGTGCGCGGCACCCTGGGCGTCAACGGATCAGAGATGCACCTGCCCTTCAACTTGGATTACACCAAGGTCCCGGTCATGGGTTCCTATTCTGAGTCGCAGCGCTCCTCCGCCACCATCACGACACAGTGGTACAACTTGCCGGAAGAGTCCGAGAATACCCCGGTCCTGGCGGTGTCTGCCGCAGGCAAGATTTACCACCACGACGTCAACGGCGTGGAGCAAGAAGGTACCGAACTCACCTTGGAGTACGGCACGCTCAAGAACGGCAAGGTCACGAACACGGGTGAAGCCGAGCTTTCCGACGTCGGCGCGACGCCGAAGTGGCGCAACCTCCGCATCGCCCTCAAGGATTTGCCGGAGGAGGCCAACGTGGTGCGCCTCGTGGCGGTCGATGACTCCACGGATGAGGACGATTGGATGGCCTTTACCCCGCCGCGCGTTCCGGAGCTGGCCACGATTAACTCGCAGTTCGATTCCGGTACCCCGGCTCTGCTGGACTGGTCGGTGGCCTTGCAGTTCCCCTGCCAGCGCACCTTTGACCACTATGCCGGCGTGACGGAGATTCCGCAGTTCCGCATTCTTCCCGACGCCGCCGCGCAAACCTCCCTCACGGACTTCCAGTCCTTCTCCGGCGGTGGCGCCATGGCCACGGCGGAGGCAGTGAACTACTCCTACGAGATCCCGAGCTACCTTAATAACGATTGGGCGCGCGATTGGGGCTCCATTGAGAAGTACGAGCTGCGCACGAACTCCCAGGGTGACGCCCCCATCGAGGCGGATATCAACCACGAGGTCATCCAGCGCTCCGGGCTGTGGAAGAACTCGGAGATGAAGATTCGCCCCGAGTGGGAACAGTAAAAGCTAGACAGACCCAACTAGGCAGTTGAGGCGGCGGACTTGAGAAAGTCCGCCGTTTCTTTAATGCGCTGACGGGCCACAGTGGGGGTGGAAATTCGGTGCATCGACACGTACTCGGCGGTCTGCGCTCCGGGGATATTGACGCGCGCGGCAATCTCATCCTGCAGCGCGGTCTGGACAAGGATGCGCGAATACTGGGCGGCCAGTGCCTCCTCGTCGAGGCTGTAGTCGCCACGGATCTCCTCCGGTAGCTTTTCCAGCGCGCCGAAGTCGGGGAAGGTAAGCAGGAGGGCGTCGGCAGGCACGAGCGCCGCCAGCGCGCCGCCAGAGGAATAGCCCCACACCGTGACGTGTTCTGCACCGTGCGCGCGGGCATAATCGACGGCCGCCTGAACGGACTCAACCATGTCCGCCACGGTGTACTCGGGCGCGAGCGGGTAATCGACGTCAATGATGGTGGTTCCGGATAGCTGCGCTGCCGCGGCCACTTCGGGGCGCCACTGCATCTCCAGTGCTTTGCCGTCTCCGCGCCACCAGCCACCGGAGTGCAGCGACACCGCCCACCGGCCGCTGGGAGCAGACGGCGTGAAGACCGCGCCAACCTCGGTGTCAGTCTCCGTCACGCCCTCTGTGAAAGCGGTACCGGGCAGGGAGTGATCGACAGCAGAGCCTAGGACCATCATCGAGGCCTGCACGATGCGATCTGGTAGCAGGGCGCAGTAGCGATCTGCATCCGGCGACCCACCACCGGCCCACGGCGGGCGGAAATCCGGTAGCGGGTAGTGCACCTCCATGTAAGAGGAGAGCTGTTCCAGTTGTTGTTCCGGCGTTAGCTGGCGGTCGGTACCGCCGATGGTCCACTCACTCATGGAACCCCAGGGTACTACCAGATAGTGACGCGCTCCTCCGGTGCGATGCCGCCCTCGACGTCGAAGGCCTGGTAGAACTCATCGATGTTTTCCGCGATGATGTTGCAGCGGAACTCCGCCGGGGAATGCGGATCGATGGCGAGGTACTGGGCAGCCATCTCCGGGCGAATAGCGGTGCGCCATACGCGCGCCCAGGCCAGGAAGAAACGCTGCAGGCCGGTGTACTCCTGCTGCGCCAGCTCCGGCTCGGCGCCCTCCGCTTCGAACGGCGCGACCTGGCCATTGATATCGAGGCCCTTATCGGCGCAGTAGTTCTTGTACGCCACCACAGCGATGCCCAGTCCACCCAGGTCACCGATGTTCTCACCCAAGGTGAAGCTGCCGTTCACGCCGGCAGAGTCGGTACCTTCCAGCACCTTCGGTACCTTGCCCTGATACTGGTCCACGAGCTTGGCGGTGAGCTTCTCAAAGGCGGCGCGGTCCTCCTCGGTCCACCAAGAGTTGAGGTTGCCCTGGCCGTCGTACTGCGAGCCTTGGTCGTCGAAGCCGTGGCCAATCTCGTGGCCGATGACCGCGCCAATCGCGCCGAAATTCTCCGCGGCGTCTGCCTCTGGGTTGTAGAACGGCGGGCGCAGAATAGCAGCCGGGAAGGTGATGTCATTGACCACCGGGTTGTAGAAGGCGTTGACGGTTTGCGGGGTGGAGAACCACTCATCGCGGTCCGCCGGCTTGCCAATCTTGGCCAGCTCGTAGTCGTGGTTCCACGCGCTACCCGCGCGCACATTCGCCACTAGGTCCGCGCCCTTGGGAGAAAACTCCAAGTCGGAATAATCACGCCACGTGTCCGGGTAGCCGATCTTGGCCTTGAACTGGGAGAGCTTCTCCAGCGCGCGCTCGCGAGTGGCCGGGGTCATCCACTCCAACTGAGAGATGCGCTCGCGGTAAGCGGCGGTGAGGTAATCCACCAGCTCATCCATCTCGGATTTGGAGGACGGCGGGAAGTGCTTGTCCACGAAGACCTTGCCAATCTCCTGTCCCACCATGTTTTCCGCCAGGCCCACGGCGCGCTTCCAGCGGTCGCGCTGCTCTGTGGCGCCCGAGAGCGCGGTGCCGTAGAACTCGAAGTTCTTACGGCCAATCTCCTCGGTGAGGTAGGGCGCGCGGGAAAGCAGGATGTGCCACGTGGCCCACAGCTGCCAATCCGCCATGCGGCCAGCGGTGAACAGGCCCTCAAGGTGCTCAAAATAAGAAGGCATCATTGCCACCGCGCGGTGCTCCGGCAGGCCTCCGCCGTTGAGGATGGCGCGGGTGATGCTGGGCAGCTTGGCGACGTCCACCGGGTTATACGTCTTCACCGCATCGCGCGAGGCCACCACGTCCCAGTGGCCGGCCGCAAGCTCCTTTTCTAGGGCCACGATACGGGTCGCTGCGGTTTCTGCACCGAGGCCAAACAGGCGAGCCGGGTCGAGGAAACCCAGCATGGCGGCCATGTGCTTTTCATAGGCGGCAAGGACCTCAGCGTGGGCCTCCTCGCGGTAATAGGCCTCATCGGGCAGGCCGAGGCCGGACTGGATGATGTAGGCCACCGCATCTTCAGAATTGGAGTCCTTTTCGACCCAGAACGTCACCGGCGCGCCCACACCTTCGCGCTCGAGCACACCGAGGTTGTGGGCCAGCTCCTCAGGGTCAGCGGCAACGAGCTTGTCTAGGTCAGCTGCCAGAGTATCGGTACCCGCAGCATTGACTCCCTCCGTGTCCATATGGGAGGCGTAGAGGGTTCCTGGGCGGCCAGAATCCTCCTTGACGATGTCATGGACGAGCTCTTCGGCTTCATCACGCAGTGCGTGGAAAGTGCCATCTACTCCGCGGTCATCCGGAATGACGTGGGATTCAACCCACGGGCCGTTAACAAATTGGTACAGATCCTTCATGCACGCCACTCTATGTCAGAAGCACACGTTAGTGTGGTGCGCATGACTTCTTATCGTTTTCCGCCGGCGAAGATGACGGGACCTTTCTTCGCCGTGCTCGGGGCAACCCTCCTTGTCCTTGGTTCGCCCGCTGTACTGAGCTTGGCCTTGCCCGAGCGCGAACCTGAGATGGAAGAGGTGGTGCTCGATGACCCTGACTGGCGCCAGCCCATCGACGGTCTGAAATGCAGCGTGAACCATGATTCCATGGCCAACCAGGCCTGGGACTGCGGCGATACCTTGGTCGAGGCCTATGTCACCGAAGGCGTCGAGGACGATGAACTCGCTCTGCGCCGCGCCGTGCGTGCCACCAATTTCGAGGGCATGCCGCGGGAAGAGGACGTTAAAGATGTCGGGGGCATTCTTACCCTTGAAAAAGATGGCTTCATTCCGGTCTTCGCCTTCAGCGTGGCCAAAGGCGATCTCAATTATCAAATCGTGTTCTCCGATGGTGACCCGACCGACCTTGCCCAGCAGTTTATGGAGGCTTTCCGATGAGCAAGATTTTCCGAATCACCCTGTGGATCATCATTGGTCTGTGCCTACCTATTTCCCTGTTTAACCTGCTCGGCATTTTCTTCGTGGCTCCGCTGCCGGGCCTCGTAAGTCTCATCATCGGCTTCGCCTTCTTGGCGCTGGGCCTGTTCCTGTGGAGTCGCAGTCCGATGTGGGCAAGACCGGGGAAAGGGTGGGCGTCGGCAAGCGTGCTCTGGGGCGCTGGTGCTGCCGTGACCTTAGCGCTGCTGTCAGCGACCCCACTGACCGACCTCTCCGTGGGCCTAGGCTGGGAGGAATCCATGATGTCCTGGGGTGGTGCCTACCCGGAGGAATTTGCTAAGGCCCTCGGCGTGGTCTTCGTCCTCCTCAGCTTCCGCCAGCTCAACCGGCCCTGGCACGGCTTCATCGTCGGCGCGCTCGTCGGCTGGGGTTTCGAGGTCCTAGAAAACTGCCTATACTCCGCCATGGGTGCCTTGATGCACCACTCGTCGGACTGGATAGGCATGTTCCAGATGTGGGGCCTGCGCCTTGTGGCCGGGCCATGCCTGCACATGTGCTTCACGGCCATCGCCGGTTTTGGCATTGGCTGGGCCATCTACGCCGCACATAAGCCCTGGTGGTGGCGCCTCGGCATCGGCGTGGGCGCGCTGTTTTTCTCCTTCTGCCTCCACTTTGCGTGGAACTACATGTGGGATGAGACCTGGCAGCTGATTACGCAGTATGTCCTCGTGGCGCTCATCATGTACCCGACGGTCATCTACCTGGGCATCCGCGCCCACCGCCTGGCCAAGAACGATGACACGTATTCACACTCGCCTGGCGCAGCGAGCCTGCGCGGGCATAGGTGAGTCTCTTGTGATTAGCACACGTGGGAGGATCCCGGTACACGGCGTTTGAGCTCCTCGCAGGCGCGATCGCGCAGGTCCTGCGGTGTCGGCGGGGCGGGCGGTGCAGGTATCGCCGGCGGTGCGGGGACGTCGACTGCCCCAAGCACATCCGCGGTGAGATCGCCCGGCGAGCCATAGGTATTAGCCGCCACGGTGTAGCCCGGACCAAAGGACGCGGTGGCGTGTACCTGGCGGTCATCTGACCACCCAAACTTCGTCCCTAGAATGCCGGGAATCTGCGCGGTGCCAAAGTCTTGGCGGTAGCCATCTGATGCAGCGGGTGCTGCCGTGGACATGCCCTTCATGATGGGAGCTGCGACCGGATCCGTGGAGATGGCGCCGAGGAAGCGGGCGAGGTCCTCCGTCGACGTCGTAGTCTGGCCCCAATATCCATTGTGATGGGTCTCCCCCAGCTGATATTCGCTAATAATGCCAGGGATAGCCTGGGGGTATGCGCGCTCTAGGTCGCTTGCGGTGCCGTCCTCAGAGAAACGGATCATATTCTCCACGCGGGCTTTGTCCTCCGGTGCACCGTATTTCAGCACCCACATGCCCAGGTACAGCTTGATTAGGGACACAGCGGGACGGGACTCGTGGCTATTAGGCGTGGACGCCACGTTGCCGTCGGCATAGCGGACAGTCACTTGCGTGCGTGGCGGGACTTTTCCTGGGTCAAAGGTAAGTGCCTGGGCAGCCGGCGCCGCGGCAAGAGTGGCGGTGAGGGTGAGCGCGAGGGCTCCAGTTTTTGTCAGCACGAAAACTGAGTCTAGAACTCTTCGTGAGGTTTAGCCCATGTCAACGAGGAGTACTCCCCCGATGATGAGCGTCACGCCGAGTCCTTTGAGCCACGTAAACGGTTCACGGAAGAGCGCAAAGGAGGCCAGTGCGGTGAGTGCGACACCGCAGGCAGTCCAGATTCCATACGCCACGCCTAGGGGCATGCCCTCGCGTAGGGCCAACGAGAGGAACACATACGAGGACACGTAGGCCACCACGACCCACACAATCCACGCCTTCTGGCCGTGCACAGCCAGCATGCGCAGGCCCAGCGTGCCCGCCACTTCAATGAGGATGGCAAGAGCTAGCCAGGTCACGGCTGAACCTCCACGAGCTCGGGCTTCGGCTCACGGCCGCCCATCTCCACGCAGGCCACGCCAGCGATGATGCAGCCCATGCCCACCAGCATGAGGGGTGTGAGCTGCTCGCCGAAGAAAAGCGCGGACAATCCCGCGGTAAGGACCACGCCCGTAGCACCCCAGATTCCGTAGGCCGCTCCCACATGCATGCCGCAGCGCAGCACCTGGTGCAGCGAGGAAAAGGCTGCAACGTATCCCAGCACTACCACGACGTATACCGCTGGGTGCGCTAGCGCGACCTTGAGGCAGAGCGTGGCAATGACCTCGCTGAGGATGGCGATGCCAAGAAACAACCAGGCGCGCATCACGTGTCCTTTCTTTTATGGGGCGTGCTTGCCGACGCCCCTCAGATCCTCCGCATCCAACCCACACTCCGCAAGGAGCACGCGGTCACCGTTGTGCGGAATCCCCTCCGTATCCCAGTGGTCGTGGGCGGCAGAGGTGTGGGCGCGGCCCGTACTGTTGACCACGCGCCACCAGGGCAGGTCTGCGCCCTTCGACATCACCCAGCCCACGTACCGCGCGCCCACGCCGACCACCTTGGCAATCTCACCGTAGGTGGACACGTTACCGGGCGGAATTCGGCGCACGACGGCCCGCACATCTTCGATACGTCCAGGTGTCGTCATGGTGACGTGTGCTCTCCGGTTAGAGCTCGATGGGCTCGTCGGGGGCGTCCTCGACTTCGCACAGGGTCAGGGTCGCACCGGTTGAATCGGCAATGAGGCACAGGCGGCCGAAGGGAGACTCATAGGGCTCACGAATCACCTCGCCACCATTATCAAGGGCGGCCCTGGCCGCCCGGTCGACATCCCGCACGCCCAGGTAGGTCTGCCAGAAGCTGGGCAGGCCTTCGGCCTTCCAGAAGCCGGCAAAGGCAGCGCCTTCTTCCTCCGCGAGCGCGTACTCTTCATCGCCGCGGATCTCCCAGTCAAAGAGCTCGCCGTAGAAGTCCAGGGCGGACCGGAAGTTCTCGGAAACGGCCAGCTCATGCCACACTGGGGTACCCGGCTCGCCGCCGGCCACGAAGCGGTCCAGCTCCGGCTGCACCAGCCCGAACACGGCGCCGGTGTTATCGAGGACGAGAGCCAAGGGCTCTCCCAAGGCCAAGATCTTTCCACCGAGCTGCTCCACTCGGGCGCAATCAGCTTCCAGATCACGGGAGAGGAAGTAGGTGGCCCAGGTGTCTTGGCCCGGAACTATCTCTGCGACGGGCAGGCCCTGGAGGCGGGCAATACCATCCTCAAATTCCCAGCCCAACACCGCGGAGTAAAACTTCTCCGACGCCTTCACATCAGAGCTGGCCAAGGTAATCCCGTAGGGCATGCCGACTTCCGCTTCAAAAGCTGGCATTAGAGGTTCCTCCACTTTTCCGGGTCGAAGTCATCGTCCGCGGTGGCTTCATCAAAGTAATCATCGTCCTCGTCCTCGGCGGCAACGCGGACGCAGGTGTCGGTGACGCAGATGACGTCGCCAAGCGCGAGCGTGGCCCCACGCTGCGTGACAACCTCACCGTTGACAGTGACCTGGCCCTGCTCGATGAGCTCTTTGGCCTCGCCGCCGGTGGCGACCAAGGAGGCCAGCTTGAGGAACTGGCCGAGCTTGATGGATTCTCCCCTAATTGAGACGTCTAGCATGCTGACCAGCATACCTAGCCGCCACCGTGGTTAAAGAGCAAGGACCCCGCGAATGCCCTCTGCCAAAATGATCACACCGAGCAGGGCGAACACCACGCCACTGAAGATGTCGACATTGGCTGAGTTCTTCGACATCCACTTCGACACCGCACGAGTGCACAGCGCGACGCCGACAAAAATCATGAGGCTTTCAACAATAAGCACGGAGCCCACAAGGGCGTTGGCGCCAAATCCCATGCCTGGGTCAATAAAATTGGCAAAGATAGCGCCGAAGAAAATGACCACCTTGGGGTTAGAGAGATCACTGACCAGGCCCATGCGGTACGCGGTTCCGAGTTTGATGATCCCGTCCGGGGTAAACCCGCGCGGCTGTGGAGCGCTCTTGTCGGTGCCCACCACGGTCGCGGGCGCCCGACGCTCCTTAATGCCACCGCTAATGGCAGAAAAAGCCATCCACAGCAAATAGCCACCACCAGCAACCTGCAGTGCTACGAGGATGACAGGATGCGCCGAAATCAGCGCGGTCAATCCCGCCAGCGAGGCCACCGTCCACACCACCAAGCCCGTGGTACTGCCGATGGCTGCCCACACTGCCGCGCGCGTGGACCGTGCGCCCAGCCGAATAATCTGCACCACATCCGGTCCCGGCGAGGCCATCGCCGCGAACCACACTCCCATCAAGGCCGCAAGGGCACCCAGTGCCATCTAACACCCCCAAAATCACATGCATTGCTACTAACGCATACCACTATAAGAGGCGTCTCACCTGCAGCGAAACAGGTACTTTAGCTTTGTGTGCGCGGCTTAATCGTCATGGTGTCAATGTTGACATGTTCCGGCAGGGACGCCACCCAGCGCACGGCCTCGGCGATATCCTCCGCGCTGAGGTTGAGTTCGCCGTCGTACACGGCATCAGCGCGCTCTTGGTCACCGCGGAAACGGTTGAGGGAGAACTCCTCCGTGGCTACGCGGCCTGGGTCGAGCTCGGTGACGCGCACGCCATGTTCCTCGATGCGCAGCGCACGGGAAATCACGCGCACGCCGTGTTTCGCGGCGTTATATCCGGACCCGCCTTCGTAGACATTCCAGCCGGCCACGGAACCCATGTTGATGATGAGTCCGGAGTTCTCAGGCGCGGATTGAAGCTTGGGCAGGAGTGCCTGGATCATGCGCACGGTCCCCAACACGTTGACCTCGTACATCCACTGCCAGTCTTCCACGGTGGTCTCCACCAGCGGTTCCAGGCCCTTCGCGCCGCCGGCGTTGTTGACCAACAGGTCTACACGGTCAAGGTGGGAGGCGAATTCCGCGACGGACTCGTCCGAGGTCACGTCCAGCACATAAGCCTCGCCACCGATGTCCTTGGCCAGGGCCTCTAGGCGCTCGATGCGGCGTGCGCCGACGACGACATGCCAGCCGTCGGCAGCCAATGCTCGTGCCGAGGCCTCCCCAATTCCTGACGATGCTCCCGTAACGACCGCGACGCGTGCTGTATCTGCCATGCGCTTTAGGATAGGGCTTCTTCCAGCTCCGCGCAGATATTTGTCACAATCTCAGCCTTAAAATCGGCCGGGGTGAAGGTGCCATCTGTCATGTCGGTATTGAGGGAAATATCGAGCTGGGTGCGCAGCTGCGTCATGGAGAAGTTCGCCATGATGAGGCGCCACGCCTCCACCGCGCGGATTCCTCCGCTGAAGCTGTAGCCTACGTACGCAATCGGCTTGGCTACCCACTCGGCCCCCAAGGAATCAACGGCGTTCTTGAATGCTCCCGGCACAGAATGGTTGTACTCCGGGGTGACAAAGATATACGCGTCACAGGCATCAACCGCATCGGACCAGGCCTGCGCCTTCTCGTCCGCGTAGTTTTTATTGGCCGCCATGGGGATAACAGATGAAGTGAGAATCGGTACATCGAAAGCCTTGAGGTCAATGAGCTCGTAGTCAACGTCGCGGCCTTGGGCCAGGTCAGTGACCCACTGAGCGATGGCCAGCCCGGCGCGATCGTCACGGGTAGAGCCAAGAATGATGCCGATTTTTGCCATGGAATAAACCTTCTCTGTAGACGTATCAACTTTCTAAACCAAGCGTACGCCGATATGTCGATGCAATCGACACGTCTCCGTGACATGTTTAAAATTTCAGAAAAAATCGACATGTCCGAAAAACTTGTCTATTCTTTTCTCATGGCAACTTATAGTCCAGAAATTCCCTACAACGAGCTTCCGCCCCTCCCGCCTGCGGACGTTGTGGAAACTGTCCCTGTGCTTAAGGCCATCATCGACGCCAAGGAAAAGCTCGCTGAGCTGCGCACAGCATGCCAACTTATCCCCAATCCGGAAATCATTACCTCAACGATTCCGCTCCGTGAGGCCCGTGCCTCTTCTGAAATCGAAAACATCGTCACCACTAATGACGAACTGTTCCGTGCGGCCTGGCACGTCGATGCCGAACCTTCTCCTGCGACTAAGGAGGCTCTTCGCTACAACTCCGCGTTGCATGCAGGCCTATCTTCGCTATCACAGCGTCCGTTATCAGAAAAGACAGCGAAAATTGTCTGTAGCACGCTCTTGGACACCCAGGCCGAGGTGCGTTCCCTACCGGGAACATTCATTGGTAACCCCGTAACTCAGCAGCGGCTCTACACGCCTCCCGAAGGCAGGGAGATTATCGAAGGTCACCTTGCGGCATGGGAGGACTATATCTATTCCAATCATGACGTGGATTCGCTAGTAAAAATGGCGCTCCTTCACTACCAGTTTGAGGCGATTCATCCCTTTTACGATGGCAATGGACGTACAGGACGGATCCTCAATGTCCTCCACCTCATCCAAGAGGAACTCCTTGAGCTTCCAGTCTTGTATCTGTCCGGTTATATCGTCGGCAACAAAGCCGCGTACTACCGCTACCTCAACGCCGTAACGGCCGATGGAGCATGGGAAGACTGGCTTCTCTTCATGATTCGTGGCGTACACGCAGCGGCTGACGACGCCTCCTCGATGATTACCCAACTCCGTGCCATCCAGGAGAACACCGCGCGCGAAATACGTGCCGCAGGTGTGATTGGCCAGCCTCTCGAAATGGCCGAACTGATTCTCATCAAACCCTACGTCCGTATCTCAGACGTGGTAGAGATGGGCGTCGTTAAACGCCAAACCGCGAGCACATGGTTGGCCCACCTAGTTGAGCTAGGCATTCTTGAAGAAATCCAACAGGGTCGCGGGAAGGTGTTCATTCACCGCGCCGCCCTTGATGTTCTCACCCGCGAGTAAGACGAGACAATAGGATTGTTGCCATGACTCACCCCAATGCAGGTTCCTTTGAACGCATGGCCAGCGGGACATGGTTCATGCCCGGCGTCAACGAGGAGGTCAGCGCCGAGCACCATCGCGGATTCCAGTTGGTCAAGGAACTCAACGCGCTGCAGAACACCGATCGCGACCGCGCACACGACATCCTGCGCGCGCTGCTCTCCCCCGAGTCCGAAGTCCCCGGTCTCCACACGCCGCTTAACCTGGAATACGGCCGCAACGTCACGGTCCTGCCTGGCGTCACCGTGGGCAAGAACTGCGTCGTAGGCGCAGGCTCACTGGTGACCCGCGACGTACCGGATAACTCGCTGGTCCTGGGCTCACCGGGGCGCGTGGTGCGCAAGCTGGAGGACAACGAAGATAGGTGGGAGCGCCAGGATCTCCATGTTTGATCTCGCCACCATCGGCCGCGGCCTGCCCGTCCTGGAGACCATCGATTCCCTTCCTGCCGAGGGCCACGTGGTGGTCCAGGCCCCGCCGGGCACAGGTAAGACCACGCTCGTTCCGCCGGCCCTGGCCAACCAGGCGGCGGGCTGCGGCAAGGTTCTCGTCACCGCGCCGCGTCGCGTGGCGGTACGTGCGGCGGCCAACCGCCTTCAGGAGCTGTCCGGCCAGCGCATCGGCTATGCGGTACGCGGTGATTCCCGCAAGGGCCACGACGTCGAATTCGTCACGCCCGGCGTGCTCCTGCGCCGCCTGTTGCGCGATCCGGAGCTCGAAGGAGTGGCTGCTGTTGCCATAGATGAGGTCCACGAGCGCCAGCTCGATACCGACTTGGTCCTCGGGATGTGCCTCGAATTGGCCCAGCTCCGTGAGGATTTCCGCGTCATCGCCATGTCCGCGACTGTCGACGCCGCCCGCTTCTCCCAGCTCATGGGCGGCGCTCCCATTCACTCCACGGAGGCCGTGACCTACCCGCTCGACATCTCCTACCAACCACTCCCGGGCCGCGCGGCAGGCGACAGAGAATTCTATCGAGCCGTGGCGAACATCGCGGCCAAACAGCACGAGTCCACCCTGGTCTTCGTGCCCGGCGTGCGCGAGGTCAACCTCGTCTGTGAGGCACTGGCCGGCCACAACGTTTTCCCCCTCCACGGCCGCCAGACCACCCACGAGCAGGACGCCGCGCTCTACACCGCCGAGCAGCGCATCGTCGTGGCTACGTCCATCGCCGAGTCCTCGCTCACCGTGCCGGGCGTGCGCACCGTCATCGACGCGGGTCTTGCGCGCGTTCCCAAGCGCGATGCGCAGCGCGGGATGAGTGGGTTGGTGACGGTGTCGACGTCGAAAAGCAGTGCCGATCAACGCGCCGGCCGCGCCGGCCGTGAGGCGCCGGGCGCCGTCATCCGCTGTTATTCACAGGATGACTACCAGCACTTTTCCCCGCACGTCACCCCGGAGATCCTCTCTGCGGACCTCACCCAGGCAGCACTCTTCATGGATTGTTGGGGCGCGGGGGACGACTTCCCGCTCCTGGATCCCCCGCCCCACGCCGCGCTTGCCGACGCCCACCGCACCCTCCGTGCCCTCAACGCCACCGAGGAGCTCGCGCTGTTGCCGACGCATCCGCGGTGGGGTGCCGCGCTACTGAAATATGGTGCGGGGGCAGCAAAGACAATCGCGCGCCTCGATGATTCGGATCCCCAACGACTAGCCCGCCTCGTGCCCGACAAGGGCGCGGTGGACCCGGGCGTGGTCGTAGCCACCGCGTTCCCCGAGTTCGTGGCCAAGCGCGTGGACGAGAAAGAGTACCTGCTCGCGAGTGGCACGCGTGCCCGGGTCCTGGATTCCGCGGACGCAGGCCACGAGTGGCTCGCCGTCGCCGAAGTATCCCTGTCGAATGCCGGCAACGCCATCATCCGCGCGGCCGAGCCCATCACCGAACAAGATGCCCTCGATATCGTCGGCGTTACCGAGGAGACCCGCGCCTTCCTTGAGGGCTCCAAGGTCCGCGGCGTTCGGGTGCGCGCGGCCGGCGCCATCGTGCTTTCTGAAACCCCGGTGAAGGTCTCCGGCGATGAAGCCGTTGCGGCCCTGCGCAACTCGGGCCACGGCCTCGAACTGTTTAAGTTCAGTGAGAAGGCTCAGAACCTGCGGGAACGTATGCGCCACCTGCGGGCAGCCTACGGCGATCCGTGGCCGGACGTCGAAAGTGCTCGCGCCAGCCTGGAGTGGCTCGAGCCAGAACTACGTGAGCTAGCAGAAGGCCACAAGCCGGACATGTACCCAGCGCTGCAACGCCTCCTGCCCTGGCCCGAGGCTAGCCGCCTCGATGAGCTCGCACCAGAACGCTTGCCGGTGCCTTCCGGACGCGACGCGCGCATCGATTGGTCCGGCGAGCGCCCCGTAGTCTCCATCAAGTTGCAAGAATGCTTCGGCCTGGCCGAATCCCCCGAATACTGCGGCCACCGCGTACAGTTTCACCTGCTCTCCCCCGCCGGCCGCCCGCTCGCCGTCACCGATGACCTAGCGAGCTTCTGGGCTGGGCCTTATGCCGGCGTGCGCGCCGACATGCGCGGGCGCTACCCCAAACACCCGTGGCCAGAAGATCCGTGGAACGCGGTGGCTACGGCGAAAACGAAGAACCGAATGTAGAAATCAGCCCCACTGCTGCCAGGACAGGTACACGCTCATCACCACGACGAGTACCAGCAGCGCATAGCGGATGAGCTTCGCGCCGCCGCCAAGCACTGTCCGCGCCCCTAGCTGCGCGCCGATAATATTGGCCACCGCGAGGACGAGGGCCAGCGCCCACACCACGTGGCCGCCCGCGATAAACACCACGAGGGCGCCGACGTTGGTACACGTGTTGACCACCTTCGCCATCGCCGCTGAGGTGAGGAAATTCTGGGAGAAGATGGCGGTAAACGCCATGATGAGGAACATGCCGGTGCCGGGTCCGAAGATGCCATCGTAGAAGGCGATGGCCGCCACAGCGCCCAGTGCTGCCCACGTGCGCCAACCGCCGCGCAGGCCCTGGCCGTCACCGCTGCCAAAATCCGGGCGAAAGGCCACGAAGATACCAACGGCCACCATGAGCACGATGATGACCGGGCGCATGACGTCCTTGTCCATGAGCGCGGCTGCCACCGCGCCAAGGCCGGAGCACACGAGCGCGATGAGTCCCATGCGAATAAGCTCGCCTTTCGGTGGGCGCACCTTCTTTACTAGGGTAACGGCCGCCGACGCCGTTCCCGACACCGCCGCCACCTTGTTCGTTGCCAGCGCCGTCGCGGGTGCAAGCTGCGGTGCCACGGCCAGAATGAGCGGAATGAGTACGAGCCCGCCGCCGCCAATGACGGCGTCTACCCACCCGGCGACGGCAGCGCCAATGGTGAGAACCGCCCAACCGCTCAATCCAAAGTCCATGCCCATCATTAAACTCGATTGCATGTCAGTTCGTGCGAGGTGGCTCATCGTGGCCCCGGGGTCTGCAGCCCTCGGAGCGCTGTTGAGCTACCTTCACGTACCCGCAGCCTGGATCCTCGGTGCCATCGTGGTCTCGGGAGCCATGGCCTTGACGACGGGCAAGGAACTCGCCGTCAATGACCGCTTCTACGCCATGGCCCGTGGCTTCATCGGAATGATGGCCGGTATTCCACTCACTTTGGTCCCCGCCTCCACGCTCATCGGCTTTGTGCCGGCTGCGGTGACGATGTCGTTGATCACCGTGCTCATCGGCATCAGCGGTGGCGTGCTTCTGCACCGCTCGCAGCCGAAAGATATTTCCTGGGAGACGGGTATCTTATCCATGCTGCCGGGTGGCGCCTCGCTTATGCCGGCACTGGCCAGCGAGCTGGGTGCGGACTACCGCTATGTGGCGCTGACCCAATACCTGCGCCTTCTCGCGGTGTCGGTGTCCCTCCCCTTGGTGGTCTCGTTTCTGAGCGCCCCCGGGGGCCAGAGCGTCGATATGAGTATCGACGGCGAGACCACGTGGTGGATTGTGCTGCTGACCATCGCCATTGCGATTCTGGGTGAGCACCTAGGCAAACTCGCTCGCTTACCAGCTGCTGCGGTGTTGGGCCCGCTCCTCTTGACCGTGTTGGTTACGCAGTTCCTGCCGGCCGGCCACACCTTGGAGCCGCTCTACGTCTTCAAAATCATGGCGTTTATGTCCATCGGCTGGGTCTGCGGTGGCGGACTGTCCGTGCCAGCACTCACGTCCTTTGCCAAGCAGCTTCCCGCCACGATCCTCTTCATCGTCGTGGTCATCGGCGTGTGCGCGCTCACCGCCCTGCCACTCACCGCGTGGCTGGACATCACCTACTTCGAGGCGTACCTCGCCACTTCGCCCGGCGCGCTGGAGACCGTCCTCGCGCTCTCCGCGGAAGGCGGTGCCGGCCCCGCGGTCGTGGCCGTGCAGATTATCCGGCTCATCATCGTGCTCGTCATCGCCGGCTACCTGCCCCAGATCCTGGGGCTATTCCGCAAGCGCCGCTAGGGGAACCACCCACACCCCATCTGGGCGTTGGAAAGCCGGCCCACTCGGAATCACAACTATCAGCGCTGCTGGTGGCGAAGAGAGTTTAGCGGCTACGCGCTTTAGATGTGCCGCCGCAGCATCAACCTCGTTGTGAGAAAGCTTCGCTTCAAACCCTACCCACGAACCGTCTCGGAGCTCCACCACTGCATCAATTGCTTCGCGCCCCTTCATATCCCTCAAGTGGAATACTCCGCGCGCACGCAGCGCCTGCGCATAAACGCGCAGATCGTGGACAAGTTGCGCCTCGAAGAGAATGCCTAGAGTCTCTAAATCCCCAAGCAGTTTGTCTGGCCCCGTTCCCAACAAAGCAGCAGCCAAACCGGGATCGGCTAAGTGACGTTTCGGCATTTGAACCATGGACGTCTTCGAACGAGTACGTGGTGACCACGCCGGCTGGTCCTCAATGAGGAAGAGGCGCGTAGCAAAATCGTGAATGACGTTCACAGTTTCTGCGGCTGGCGTCGAAGTAGCGCTACTGAGTTCTCCAATGCGTTTGCGAATCGCAGCAGCAGTAGCCGGTTGGGCAACCAGTCCGGCATAAGCATGAAGGAACGACTGAAAACGGCGCGGATCGCGTCGTGGTCCGCCGAGTTCGGGATAGTCGTGCTCACTCATTTCTGTCAGATAGGACTCCATCCCTTCCTGCGCGTCGAGCGGATCAAGGTCAAAGAACTCCGGGAAACCACCAGCAACGATCCAACGGGAATAATCAGCCACTGTGGTATCTGTCCCAGCGGTGGGTTCTTGATTGCCCGCAATGATTGAGCCCAGTGAGACGTGCTCGGCACCAAGTCCTCGCTCTGCCAAGCTCAATGTTCGCAGTTGAATGGAACGAATCCGGCCCGCACCAGAATGCCGGGTAGCATCATCATCGGGCGTGGAGGAACCTGTGAGGAGAAACTGCCCTTTGTCCTGCGAGTCATCGACTGCATGGCGCACCTCATTCCAGATAGCTGGGACAACCTGCCACTCATCAATGAGCCGCGGCCGTGCGCCTTCAAGCCCCAATGCCGGTTGCATGCGCGCAAGGTTTGCCTCTGGGGAGTCTCGGTCAAGTTGGATAACAGACTCGGCAAATTGGCGTGCCGTGGAAGTTTTTCCACTCGCGCGGGGGCCTTTAAGAAAGAGGGCACCCGAAACACGGAGCCCTCGTTCGACTTCTGTATCAACGATTCGGGGCAGGTACATACCAAGTACCTTAGCCCGAAAAGTGGATAAACCACAGAGTCACTAGTGGATAAATCCAAGAGTCAGGTGTGGATAAATCCAAGAGTCTGGTGCTCGACCTGGGGTTTTAATCCAGAATGGTCTCGCGCAGGATCGACATCGGCACCGAGCCCATCGCTAGGGCCTGGGAGTGGAAGTCACGGACCTCCATGCCCTGCTCCACGGCAGCGTCGCGAGTCTGCTGCCACAGGCGCTGACCCAGAGCGTAAGACGGGGCTTGGCCCGGCCAGCCCAGGTAGCGAGTGACCTCAAAGGAGAGGTTGGCATCATCCATCGCGGTGTTCTCACGCATAAAGGTCTTGACATGGGACTTGTCCCACACGCCGGACGCGGTGCAATCCGGCAGCGCCTTGCCCAGGTGGAGTCCGATGTCCACGACGACGCGGGCGGCGCGGAAACGTTGGGCGTCGAGAAGCCCCATGCGGAAGCCCGGATCATCCATGTAGCCCAGCTCCGCCATGAGCGCCTCCGCATACAGAGCCCAGCCTTCGCCGTGGCCGGAGTTCCACGTCACGGCACGGCGCCACAAGTTCAGGTCCGGCTGGGTCAGCGCGGCACCAATCTGCAGGTGGTGGCCCGGCGCACCTTCATGGTGGACAGTAGTCAGCTCCTGCCAGGTGTGGAACAGCTCCTGACCCGCCGGCACAGACCACCACATGCGGCCCGGGCGGGAGAAATCATCGGAGGGCGGGGTGTAGAAGATGCCGCCGGTACCGGCCGGATCGATGCAACACTCGATGTCGCGCACGGACTCCGGGATGTCGAAGGCAGTGCCGTTGAGGTCCTTAATCACACGGTCCGCGGTGGACTGCATCCACTCCACCAGCGCGTCGGTGCCGTGCAGCTGATAGCGCTCCTCTTCATTGAGCTTGCGCATCGCCGCGCGGACCGTCACGTCCGAACCGTACAGCTGGTGGGCAATCTTCTCCTGCTCTGCCTTGATGGAACGCACCTGTTCTAGGCCCCACTCGTAAGCCTCATCAAGGTCCACCGCATCGCCGACGAAGAGCTTGGAGAAACGCTCATAGCGCTCGCGGCCCACCGCATCCTGCGACGGGGCCTGCGGCTGCAGCTCGTTGGAGAGCCAATCAGCGAACTCGCCGAAAGCTTCCTTGGCTTTCGTGACCTCGGCAGAATCACCGTCGAGGCCGAGGTCCTCGAGCATGGAGCCGGCGTCGGCAAGCCGCTCGCTCTGCACGAATACTTCGGAAATCTGGCGCTGCGGAGCCACCATGCCACGCGACGCCGCCTCGATCAGGGACTCCTTGTAGCCGCTTAACGACGCCGGCACCTTCGACAAACGCGAGCGCAACATGTCCAGCTGCTCAGGCGTTTCGCGCGGCATGAGCATGAGCGTGTCGCGGATGGTCTGCACTGGGGAGGCAATGTTGTTGAGGCAGCGGATGTCCTCGCCAGCATGGTGGAGGTCAAGATCCAGGCAGAGACGATCGCGCAAGACCTCAGCAGTAACGTAATCCACCTCGTCGAAGTCATCGTCATCATCAGACTCATCGGTGGTGTCATCGAGTGCATCGAGGTCCGCCAGCATCTCACGCGTACGGTCCGCTACGGCAGAGTAGTACTCAGGTGAGAAATCCTCGAGCTCCCCATCGAAGCCCGGGATGCCCCACGCGGTGGCATTGGTAGGTGTGAGCTGCGCGAGGTCGTGAACGAAGTTATCGCACGACGCGTCCAGCAACGACGGCTGGCGCTCTGCGTTCTGGTCAAAACTCATAAGGGCGAAGTCTAACGAAAAACCTCTCGGTTCGGCCAACCCAGCGGCGGCTTTGTGCCAGGTTGTTAGCTAATTGTTGCCCCACTTGCTGCCGGGATTGCTCCAGGCCCCGAAAGCCTCCAATACAGCGACCGGTGTGGACTCCACCACCAGGGCATCAAGGAAACGCTGTTGGACAAAGCCCTCCTGCACCATTGCGGAGTACATGTGCACGAAAGGCTGCCAAAAGCCCTGCACATCCACTAGGCCGACGGGCCCATCGATGTTGCCGAGCTGCTGCATGGTGAGGACCTCCGTGAGCTCCTCGAGCGTGCCCACCCCACCCGGCAGGCACACGAAGGCATCCGCGAGCTCCTCCATCCGCGACTTGCGCTGCGCCATAGTGTCCACGACCTCGAGCTGCGTGATGTTTTGATGAGAGAGCTCGACATCAACGAGCTGTTGCGGGATGACCCCAATGACGTGACCGCCGGCCGCCAGGCAGGCATCCGCGACGATGCCCATAAGACCAACGTCACCGCCGCCGTAGACCAAGGTGAGTCCGCGACGTGCAAGCTCCTCCCCCAAGTGGCGCGCAGCCTGCGCATAAGCCTCAGAACGTCCAGCGGCTGAGCCGCAATACACAGCAACAGAATCCATGGGTTTCACTCTATCGCAGCCCGGCTCCTAGACCATGATGTCTAGTGGAAGCTAATTTCTATTAGACAATGCGGTCTGTTGAATTTATACTTGACGCCATGATCAAGTCTGGCCCCGTGTTCACCCGCCCTCGAACCCCTGCGGCGAAGTGCCTCCACATCATTCGACTCAACCCCGTTGTAACCCGCAGTGAGCTGGTGGAAGCCACCGGGCTTTCCCAGCCCACCATTACCCGTGCCACCGCTGCGCTGCTGGGTGCCGGACTGATCCGTGAACGCACCGACCTCACGCAGTCCCGCGGCCGTGGCAGGCCTACCGTTCCGTTGGAGGTCGCGGATAATGACTGGATGCTGGCCGGCATCGCGGTGGGTACCGCATTCACGCGCATCGCTTTCTTCGACACCAAGGGCCGTACGCTCTGCGAGGAAGATGTGGCAACGCCCGTGTTCCGTTTGAGTGAGGGCGACGTTATCGAGCACATCATCGCGGGCATGAACCGTCTCATGACAGGCCTCGACCGCCGCTTGGTCTCCGTGGGCGTCACCACGTCCGGCAGTGTGGACGAATCCGGCCGCGTGACGGCCCACAACCTGGGCTGGGAGCGCATGGATATTGCTAGCCGCCTGCAGTACCAGTTCGGTGTTCCGGTTGTTGTATCCTCCGTTATCCCCGCCATCCTCGGCTCGGAGACTCAGTCCACGGAGCTTGGCGCGGAGAAGCCCGTCATGGTGCTCTACGCGGATGACTCGGTCGGCGCGGCGCTGACCGTGAACGATGAGATTGCTCCGCTGGAGCTCACCGCCCCGGATTCCCTGGCCACCCAGGCCGTGTTGACGGCGGTAGGTGCGGAGTCCCTTCCGGATGCAGTGCAGGACCCATCTGCGCGTGCGCTTCTCGACGACCGCGCCCGCTCCCTCGGCACCATCGCCGCCTCCCTCGTGGCTGAGCACGCACCGGACACCCTCGTGGTGGCGGGAGGCGCGTTCTCCGACGATCCCGCCGCCCCGAAGCTCTTCGCGGCTACCGTGCGGCAGAACACCGACCAGGCGTTGGAGCTGCGTATGATTCCGTCGCCCTCCGAGATTGTCCGCGCCTGCACCCGCGCTGTGGCCCTCGACCCGTTGTTGCGCGTACCGCTTGAGCTGGGCCGCGAGGCAAAGGCCGCCTAAAGTTTTTCTCTCCGGTTGCGGGGTTGGTGAGGGTGCTTTAGGGTTCTGGGTCATGGGGGATTTAG
>ERZ1031113.94-NODE-94-length-36075-cov-15.179900_pt1 | contig 36075 bp, 23 predicted proteins | sample MGYA00518225_ERZ1031113 | MGnify/ENA primary metagenome ERZ1031113 (study PRJEB33718, sample SAMN03159751) | human skin metagenome | collected 2014-05-20 | study: EMG produced TPA metagenomics assembly of the PRJNA266117 data set (Human skin bacterial metagenome...
TGGTGGTCGTGGACTGCTTCACCACGGGGTTAGCATCAGTGTTGACGCTGCCATCCGTGTTGAGCTTCAAGTTGCCGTCAGCGTCACCACGGTGGACGGTGAACTGCGCGCCGTCGAGCAACTCGTCGGTTTGAATCTTGTCCGGCGCGGCTGGATCATAGCTAACCTTTTCAAGCAGGACATCCATCTGCTTGGTCTCCAGCGGGATACAAGAGGTGTCTTTCCAACCGCCCATCTCTGCCTCGTTCATGAGGCCAAAGTTGGGTTCATGTAGGCCATCCTTGGTGTAGCAGCGGGAGTTACCGGCAGGCTGACTCGGGTACCCGGCAGGGACGGATGTGCTATTCAATTTGGTTCGATCCAGCTTGAAGCGCACCGTCACCTCGTAGACGTGCTGCCCGGAGCTTCCATTGACGCCCTTGGGCTTAATGATCTTTGGAGTGTCGTTCTTGTTGAGTTCATACGGACCGGCCCCCTGGTACGACTGCGGCTGGCTGGTCTTGTTGAACTCGTCCTTGAAGACCACAGTGGCCCCAGTAACCGTGGCGGCACCAACGAACTTCGGGGTATCCGTCAGCTTTCCGTAGATCACCTCATTGGTGTCGAAGCCGGGAGCATCCGGGGCGGCTACTACGACGTTGTACTTCGCGGTATATTCATTCGCCGCACCAGGAACAGGTTGCGGTGCACTGTCGACAGCAACCTTGCTGAAGCAGGCTTCAGTAGCAACGTTGTCGCTACCGGCCTCACCATCAGTGGCTTGGAAAGCCACTTTGTTCGGGCTACACACCGTCTTGAGGTTGCCGTATTTATCCGTTCGCACCGGCGCAGAGACGACATACTCTACCTTCGCGTGTCCTGGAAGTGTACCAACATAGCCCTTCATGTATCGGGACTCACCGTCCGCTCCGGACGGGACAGTCATGCCTGCATAAATACCGGCCCCCGGGCCAATCTCGTTAGGCCCTGGATCACGCCCGTTGACGAGTGTGGATCCAGGCCCAAAGCCTTCGAACTTAGCAGTGGGACCGGAAGCATTCACCCCATAGTGAGTATCCGTTGGTAGGTACTCCCAGAACGTGCCTCCCGAGCTGGCGTTAGCTGTGGTGTTTTCCACCGAAATGGTCCAGAAAGTACGGACCTCGCCGTTTACCGCCTTGGTCTCGGAGCGTTGCTTCTTCACCGCAATGTTTGATCGCAGCGCTGGCGGCGGCGGAACTAGGTCGGAGGCCGCGTCCGTGTTAAATGAAGCAGGCAGGTTGTTCATTATGTTGACCAACTCGAACGTCGGACTACCGGAATCCGGATTACTGATTTTCAACTCAAAGCCCAGCTGATTCGCATTCGCACTACCCGAGCCAAAACCCAGGTTTCCATTGGAGTAGGTCCACGCCTTGCCCCAAGAAGCAGAGGGGTTCGAGATCGTGCGCCCATCCAAAGTCTTGATGCGGGTGAGATCCCAGGTCGTGATTGCGCCGGTCTGTGTGTCAATGCGTTCGAGGATAAGCTTATCACCTGCCCTGGCCCTACTCTGGAAACCCCACATATACTTCTGGGCTTGCGGGAGCACCGCCCAGTCCTCCGAAAAAGACCGCTGGTTTCCGAACACACGTTCAGCAGTGACTTTGTCGACGTCAACCTTATAAAGGTGCCGAGTACCAGAGGTAGACGTATTGCCCACGAAGAAACCCTCGCTGGTATACACGCCCGCGTTAAGCACATCCCGATCGCCGTTCGTTTCGAAAGGGGTACCGGTGCTTCCGGCCTTTAAAATAGGCCCAAGATTATATACTTCACCGGTTGCCGGATTAATCTGCAGGAGATTTCCTGCAGGGTAGCAGGGATCACCATTTTGACCGCGAATCTGGCTTACCGCATAAAGCCAGTTATCACTCGAGTTGAAGGCGAGGGCGTTGTACACCCAGGGAGTGGACTCTCCCACCTGGCGAAAGTCTCGGCCTTGGTTGACTTGACGGCTCAGAATGGAAGTGTCTCGGCGAAGATCCTTAGGTTCACTGGTTACAACGTAGACAGGGCTACCGTCGGCAAATTCAGCTGGGGTGAGATCGCGCTTTGGCTGTCTGCTTGTAACCGGATCTTGGCACTCCTCTTTCGCAGGAACGGTGAAGGAAGCTGTAAACACTGTATTGGCTGGCCCGCGGTGAACACCCTTAAACTGAATCTGTGCGGTGCCACCAATAGTAATCTGCGGCAGGATGACTTGGTATTCCTTGGCGCTAATCCTTTTGTAGGTCACCTTCGCCTCATACCAACCTCCGTTGGCACCGGTGTAATAGATCGTCAGGTCATCAGGGTTAGTCGATAAATAACTGTTAACGCTGGATTTGAGGGTAACCACCGTGCCTTGCGGAATGGACAGCTGGCCGCCAAAAAGCTCACCGGCCGGAATCTTAAAGTTCGGGATATAGCGGCTTCCCTTGAGCACGTATCCATCGTTTACCATCGTGATGGTGCGGTCGCCTGCAGCGTACGGGGTAATGTTCGGCGCCGCCATCAGACGGGCTGGGGCCGCGTCAACGTCAGCAATATCAAGCGGCTCAGTCACCTCCGAAGGGGCTTCTAAGGCTTCGCTGGATTCAGGTGATGACGTGCTGGTAGTCTCCTCGGCTACTCCACGCGCATCGACGGATATCCCGCTCAGTTCGGAATCCTCTGCGACCGCCGGGGTCTTCAATGAGAAAGCTGCTCCCGCTGGCACGTCAGTAGAAAGGCCAGTGATGCGGAAAGTCACTGAAGAGCTGGTCGATTTTACAACGAGGTTGTCTCCTTCGCGGACGGGGATCACTTCGCCGTCGATAGTCAGTGTGTAGGCCGAGCCGTCGAACTCTAGTCCTGCAGTCTCAACAGTGAACTCCAAGTCCTCCACGGTTCCGGCGTCAATAACGTGGCCTTCAAACGTTGCGGAGTCGCCAGCAGTCAGGCTCAGCTGGTCTGCAGAATCGAGCTCAGCGCGCAGGGCCGTGGTTTGTGCTTCAGCGACAGCACCAATGATGCCGGGCAGAGCAGCCGGTGCAGCAACACCAACAATGAGAGCCAGTGCAGCAATGAACGCCGCTAAGACGCGCCAGCGGTACACTACCGGCTCGGCCGAGTGAGTATCTGTCCAGGACATTAGCGTCCCTCGCTTTCTGAATTCTTCCTGCGGCTAAAAGCAATCATCACGAAACCGGTAGCAATCAATGCCAACGCTCCGGCCACCACACCGAGTACTTCTGCACCGGTCATTGCCAATGAGCCTCCATTCCCTTGCGAACGGTTCGGGGAATCTGAAGTTGTGTTTGTACCAGATTCCGGGTTGTTAGGTGGCGTTGTCCCAGGCTCGTGCGGAGTCTCTCCTGGCTTTGTCGGTGGTACCGGGGGAATCAACGGAGGGAACACCGGCGGAAACTTTGGCGTTGTCCGCGGAGTACTCGAGGTTGTCGATGGAGTATTCGGGGTTGTCGGGGCCGTGGGGGTCGTCGGCGGCGTCGGCGTTTCACCCGGCTTGTGGGTCTTGGCCACAATCACTCCTGGCACTGGGTTCGGATTGTCCACCACTGTGTGGAACGGAACCACCACCACAAACGGACTAATCTCCCGGTAGGAGTCATCCGGGGCCGTCGACGTCACCACATAGAAACCATTGGCAAGACCACCAAACGTCACCTCTCCATTGGCATCGGTGACTTTCTCCGCGTGCATATCAGTGCGCCAATCACGAACCTCGTCGAGATTCGCGTTCCGTACGCGGGCTGCGTCGTCAGCGTTGGTCGGGTCCAAGCCGGCAAGCCGGGCCAGACGAATCGTAACTCCCTGAATCTTTCCCGCAGGCGCATGACCATCGTCATTCGGATTACCTTGTGTAAGCCGCACTGTCACCGTATCCGTAGCCATAGTGCGCTCCGAACCAGTGGACTGCTGCCCGGCAACCTGCACCGCTTCCGCAGCAACCGTGCCCGGCCCTGCGAACGCAACCGCACACGCTACTCCGACGGCAACCACTCGGGCCGACCATGCATTTGTCAACCTCTTCATCGCTTTACTCCCGCACGCTACTTTCCTTATTAATTACTACTTGCACCCCGGTAGCCGCCTTCTGGCGCCGCAGCCACCAAACTAGCCAACAACCAATAACAATCACCGCAGCTAGCAGCACAAACATCCACCACTGCCAGCCCGGGCCATGGGAGCCTTCAAACAACGTTTCTTCCCCCGGCTCTAAGGCCACCTGATGGCCACGCACCAACAAGCGATGCGTATTGATCCCGTACGGGGTGCACGTAATCAACGTGACGTAATCCTTATTGGCGACTGGCCGCAGACTATCTACCTCACTCGGCAGAACCACTTGTATGTCATCTACAACATACTTCATTTTATGGCCAGCAACCTGGATATAGAATGCATCGCCCTTAGCGGCCGAATTGAGGTGATCAAACATCGTCGAATTTGATAGACCCGTGTGCCCGGTGATGACGGAATGAGTTCCTGCTCCTCCTACCGGCAAATCAGAGCCATACAAGTGCCCTAACCCACGCTGCAGTGTTTTGTCCGCAGTGCCATGAAACACCGGCAGATCGACGTCTATTGCTGGGAACACGAGGCGGGCCATCGCTTCGGTCTCACCCAACTGTTCCAGGTAAGCCTCATAATCGGGATTATCCACACCGATACGGTTCAGCCACGGATCCAAGATCGGACCCGACGTATGCTCCTCGTTGTACGCATGCGCAGCATCCCATACGGAGTCCTGCACCTGCGCCGGTGTCTCTTTGTCCAGTCGCGCATACTCTTGCGCCACCCGTGAGGCATTCCAGTTGTTCCAGGCGGTCGAGACCACTGGGTACAGCATCACCAACAACCCGACGACAACGATTACCGCCGGAAGAGCTAAGCCTCCACGGCGCCTGTGCCGCCTGCCAGTTTCTTGGCCTACCACCGAAGTCAACGACCCGCACCACCCAAAACAATGCCCCACGCGCTAGCGCAGCGCGACCGGGATTACAACGAAAGATAAAGATAGGGACCGGAATCTACGCCTAGTCCAGTCCCCTCATTGGGTCGGGCGGCCTACCTTGGCTACCCGACCCGCAGCGCAGACCACCATGGACAGTCTGCGCTACCGGAACTACGCCCGGCTATTAGTTACGCGCGGTACGACGAGCGAACCAAGCACCTGCCGCAACAATCGCTGCACCGATAGCTGCCAGGATGCCCACACCGGCGCCACCAGTCATCGGCAGGTTCGGGGTGTCGCGCTTGACGTTCTCAATCTCTGATACGAGGGTGATGGCATCGTCGCCCTCACCGGTCTTCGCGATATTCTCGCGGGTGAAGTCAATCTCGGTAACGTTCTTCTCCGGCAGTACATAACCAGCCGGAGCCTTGGTCTCCTTCAGACAGAACTTCTTCGTAGCCGGTGCTTCCTTGTTGTCCTCGAAATCCGTGACGTGCAGACCGTCGATGGTGATGGTGCCATCGGTACCCGTGGTCCATTTGTCCTGTTCCTTGACAGTCAGCTTCGCGCCCAAGTTAGCTGCCGAGGTGCACTGGTAGAGCTCAAACTCAGCGCCTTCCAGGACCTTGCCAGTCTCCTTGCCATCCTTCTTCACAACCTTCAGCTTGCCGTGGTAGGTCACGACCTCGTTGGTCTTGTTCGTGACCTCGTTACCGGTATTCGGGTTGTTGAAGATGACGTCAGCCTGGTTCTTCAGCTCAGTGGTGTTGCCAACCTCCTTGCGCTTAACCTCGAAAGTCAGGGACATTTTGTCACCGGACTTGACCTTGGCAAGACCAGCATCGGTCAGCTTCACGACAAGCTTGTTGCCGTTCTCAGCGGGGTTGTTCACGGAATAGTCGCCGGCCTCAAGAACGGTGTCGCCGGCCTTGACCTCGGTAACCTGCTGGAAGTCCAGGCGCTTGTCCAGCTGATCCTCGAAACGGAAAGCAGTCAGCTTCTTGCCTTCGCCCCAGGTTGGGGCATCCGCATTGATGGTGTAGGAGTAGGCGTCCTGGATGTTCTTATCCGCATCCTTAACGGTCTTCTCGGTCTTGGTTTCCGTGTTCTTCGGGTAGGCCACAACATCGTAGTTCCACGCGTCGGAGGCCTCGTTAACCATCGGCACCGACACGATGAACGGAGCACCAGAAACGATGCCAGCCGGAGCGCCGGTCTCCTCAACGAGGTAGATGCCCAACGGAAGATCAGTGAAGGCTACCTTGCCCTCAGCATCGGTGGTCAGCTCGAACGTCGTGTTAGTCTTGTTTTCGTCCTTGACATCTGCAGCCGACTTCGGGAAGGTCGACCAGTCACCATTCTGCAGGTCGTAGTCAAGCTTGGTGATCTTGTAAGTCACACCAGAAAGAGGGTCACCCGGTACGTTCCCCATCTCCCCACCGGTCGCGGGGGTGTCGGACTCAGCACCCTTCTTCTTGTAGAGGGTAATCGAACCCTTCTTGCTGAAATCGATGTTTGCCTTGTTCACGGCACCCTGCTCAACGGCAGGTGCTTCCTCGGCCAGGGCGCCCGGAGCGGAGATTCCCAGGGAGAGGCCTACGACTGCTGCGAAAGTGACCGAACGAGCGGTACGAGAGATCTTGTTCACGGAAACAGGTCCTTTACATGAGTTGTGTAATGAGACACCGCGCCTCATCAGCTGTACGCAATCCACTCCACACGGTTTACACACCATGGCCCGGCCCATCGCTAAGAGTCTTTCACCCACATAGAGCGACGTCCCCAAGAAGGTAAGGCACCTACCCGGGCCCCTAGCCTAAGTAACGGTAGCCTGTGGATTACATAGCTACACCCTATACCTAGAAGAAGAAATGCGATATCGAACAAATGCCCGCTTCCCATAAAACCAGCTAGCCCTCTCAAGTAATCGCCCCCCCCCCGCGCAGATAATAATTATATTCGCAGTTAAACTGCGGTATTGGTAGCTGCCATTCCACTTTGAGTGATATCGACCTCACCACCCCCTTACGGGGGCTCTAGCAGCCTTGCCCAGGCACATTGGTGGCAACTATCTCACTGCGAAACGCTTACCAAGAGCGCCATGCAACCACCAGCACAACCATTAACACTGTCAATATCGCCAGGTAGACGTGAATCTTCATGGGCAACCACTGGGGCGCGGCAAGAAGGTACCTCAGGACAATCCCGAAGCCATATATTTTCTCGGTCTTTAACAAACTCCAGATAGAAAGCTAACATCCCTAGGTTTCTTGGCGGGGCTCTCTAAGAACGATCACCAGTAGTTTTCGCGGCACGAAGGAGCGCCGCATAAGCGCCGTCGCGGGCCAGCAGCTCAGCGTGGGTGCCGCGCTCGGCCACGCGGCCGGCGTCGAGGACGACGATCTGGTCGGCATCGCGGATGGTGGACAGGCGGTGCGCAATGACCAGGCGGGTGGCGTCCGCACCAAGCACTGCATCCTGGATGGCGCGCTCCGTTTCGTTGTCGAGGGCCGAGGTAGCCTCATCCAGGATGAGCACTTGTGGCCGGCGCAGCAGCGTGCGCGCGAGCGAGAGGCGCTGCTGCTCCCCGCCGGAGAAACGGTAGCCGCGCGAGCCCACGAGAGTATCCAGCCCGTCGGGAAGCGCGGCGATGACCTCGTCCACGCGCGCGGCGTTAAGCGCCGCCCACATCTGTTCCTCGCTGGCATCCGGCTGCGCGAAGAGGAGGTTCTCGCGCACGGTGCCATGAATGAGGTAGGTCTCCTGGGAGACCACGCCGATGACCTCCGAGCGTTGCGCCGGCGGAATGTCGCGCAGGTCTACCCCGCCCAGGTGCACGGTGCCTTCGGTGGGATCGGCTAGGCGCGCCAGGAGGGCGGCCACCGTGGACTTGCCGGAACCGGTATGCCCCACCAAGGCGGTGGTGGTGTGGGCGGGGATGGAAAGGGAGACGTCGGAAAGCGCGTCGGTGTCGGTGCCGGGGTAGCGGTAGGAAACGTTCTGGAGGGTGAGGGTGGCGTCGGCAAGCTGGGCGGGCTGGGTGGCCTCGGCGAGATCGGGTTCTAGGTCCAGGTACTCGAAGATGCGGCTGAACAGCGCCATCGACGCCACCCACTGCGCGCCCACGTTGAGCAGCCCAGTAATCGGGCGGAAAATCTGGGTCTGCAGAGTAGAAAAGGCGATGAGCGTGCCAATCGTAATCCCCGGGCGCAGACCAGCCACCAGGTAAATTAGCGCCGGCATCACGCCGAAAATGATTTGGGTCAGCGCCATACGCCAGCGCCCGGCCAGCTGCGATTCCAGCTCCAAGCGGATAAGCGAGCGCGAGGTTGTCTCAAACCCGTCATAAACCCGCTCTTGCGCGCCCAGCGTTGCCGCTAGGCGCATGCCGGACACGGACAGGTTCTCCGAAATGGTCTGCTGCAACGTCGCCTGCGCGCGGCTGTTTTTCTCCATGAGGCTGCGGCGCAGAACGGCGGCGCGGCGGGTGAGCCACACGGCGGGAGGCAAGACAATGAGAGACAACAATGACAGGGTTGGCGAGAGCGCCACCATCGCCACCAACGTCGCCACAGTCATGGTGAGATTGCTGGCCACGGAGGTCGCCGTGGTGGTCACCATGCCGCGCATCGCCGCGATGTCATTGGTCAGGCGGGACTGAATCTCACCGCCTGGGTTATTGGTAAAGAACTGCAGGGATTGGCGCTGCAGGTTGGCAAAGACCTGCGTGCGCAGCTCATGCATGATGGTGTGCCCCACCCGCGCCGACAGGAAGGACTGAATAACGCCGATGGCCTGGGAGACCACGGTGATGGCCAGCATGCCGCCCACCAGCCACAACAGCAGTGCGGTGTCGTGGTTGGGAATGGCCTCGTCCACGGTGCGGCGCACCAAGAAAGGCTGCACCACCGTCAGCCCAGACGTCGCGATGATGAGCGCTACCACCACAAGCAGCGTGCCGCGGTGGGCTGCGAAAAGGCCGGCGACGCGACCAAACTTCACTGGGTGCTGGGCCAGCTGATCGACGTCCGCCGGGTCCTTCACCGCGGTGTGCATCGGCCGGGTCATGGCTTAACCGCAGGTAACGATGGGCTGCGGGTCATAGACCGTGGTGGTGGTCTCCCGGGAGATTTCCTTGCCGGAGAGGTCCTTGATCACGCGGGTATCCGAGGTGGTGAAGCCCGGCGTGCCAGACGACGGCGAGCAGTCCTCGCTCACCGACTTGCGCTGCGGCTCGGTCTTGGCCCAGCGGCCGTTGTTGATGGATTCCACCTCAACAGTCTTCACGCCCTTGAAGCGCACGGTGATGTCGCTGCCAAAGCTGGTCTCGATGCGCACCGGATGGTTGGAGGTATTCGTGAACTGCAGGTCAATCGCACCTTCGTACACGGTGGCTTCGCGGCCGGCCGGGTAGCGCGAAATGTAATAGGAGTGCGGGGTGTGCGCGGTATCCTCCATGCCGGCGAAGTACGCGGCGTTGTAGAGGGTGGTGGCGAACTGGGAAATGCCACCACCCACGGCCTTGCCCGCGTGGCCGTCGATGATGATGCCGGATTCCACGTAGCCCTGCGCGGTGCCGCGCGGGCCGGTGTAGCCGTTGAGGGAGAAGGTCTCACCCGGGTTGACCACGGCACCGTTGACCTCCTGGGCCACCAGGCGGATATTGGTGCCGGAGGCCCCGGAGAAACCGCCGGTAGAAAACTCGGACACGGTCTCATCGAAGGTGGCCTTCTCTGCCATTTCCGTGGTGAAGTCTGCGGGGTCCGGCTTGTAATCGGCATCCCATTCGCGGTCGTCCTCGCTGCTCACACGGTCCTCGAAGCCCTCGAGGGTCTTCTCCCAATCGATGACGGAGCCATCCACTGAGGGCGTGATCTGCTTGTCATTGCCGCTGAAGGAAATCTTGGCGTTGGTGCCGGGCACCTCGGAGCCTTGCATACGCTCTTGGAAGAGCTCGCGCGCGCGGTCCTTATCTACCTTGAGGCGCAGCTCACCGTCCTCGGCGGCGATGGAAACGAACTGGGAAATCTCCGGCTTGCGCAGGGTGCCGGCGGTGTTGTTCTCACCTTTCAGAGTGAGCGGATTATCCAGCGCGCGGGCGGCATCACCGGTGCGCATGGCCTCAATCGCCGCAGCGTTGATCTGTGGTTCCACCACCATGGGCGTGACCTCCACGCCGTCGGGGTCGAGCCAGTGCTTCTCGACGTCCCCCCTCAACACCTCTTTCTCCACCGCCTGGCCGAGTACGGGTTTGGTCTCTTTGAGGGAGCCGTCGATAAGCTCAAGGTTTCCGTCCTCCGGCTCGATCGCGAGCTCTTCGCCTACGCGATCCAGCGCGCCGTCGAGCTGGGCATCGTCGACATCGACGGCGACTGGGATTTCCTCGGTAGGTTTAATGAAGCTGTAGAGGCGGGCAAAGGGATTGAGCGAGGCATCCGGGATGCCGTCGACAGCCTTCTGGTAGTTCAGGCTCAGCCCCGAATCCTGCGGGATGAGCTCGGAGGTTTTCTCGCCTGCGCGCACGATGACGGGCCGGGTGGCCACGTCACCGAGTTCACTTTCCAGCTTTTCTACCGCGGCGGTGCGCTCCATGCGGGAGATGTCAACGCCGCCTACCGACGTCGCGCGCGGCACCTTGTGCTGATTCGCCATGACATCCCAGGCGTAGGCGATGCCGGCGATGAGCACGAGGCCGACGAGCACGCCCAGGGTGACCTTGAGTCCCCGACGGTTGCGGTCGCGTCGGTATTGGCTGTGTCCGATTGCCTTTTTCACGTGTATGAGATTAACGTCTGCCAGCTAGTTTTTCCTAGTCGGTATCCTGCTGGGCCACTACCTCTGCGGCCGCATCGATCACCGCGTTGATGTCGTCGTCGGTGGACCACAGCGGCATGTCAGCACCTGCGGCGAGGGCGGCGGCCACGGCTTCCGGCACGCTGAAGTTCTCCGAAATCGAGGCCATTCCTCCCAGGTCATCGGTATAAATAGTGCCGTCAAAACCAAGTTCTTCGCGGGCCAGCTGATAGGCCCGCGGGTTGAGGGAGGCAGGTTCATCCCCCAGCCCAGGGACCACGAGGTGACCCATCATGAGTGCTGCTTCCGGGGCTTGCGGAAGTGCTGTGTGGAAGGGCACGAACTCGTGGCCGGAAAGTTCCTCCAGCGGCGGAGTAACGGCCTGACCCAGGTGCGTATCCCCGGAGGCGCGCCCATGGCCGGGGAAATGTTTGAATACGGCCTTGACTCCTGCTGCCTTAAGCCCGCGGGCAAAGGCCGCGCCATAGTCGCCGGCGGCCTCTGGGTCGGTAGAGAAGGAGCGGTCGCCGACGACCTCCAAGCCTCCCCCGTCTACGTCGAGCACCGGGGCAAAGTCCACCGTCACTCCATGCGCGCGGAGGCTGTGGCCAATCTCGGTGGCCATCTGCTCCACTTCTTCTGGGGTATGGCCCTCCGCCATGGCCTGTGGCGAAGGATAGTCGCCCAAAATCTCAGAAAAGCGCTGGACGCGGCCGCCCTCGAAATCGATGGACACCTCGAAGTCGCGGCCCACCTCCTCTCGTAGGGCGTTGATTCCCCGCGGACCATCGCTGAGTAGTTCCGGGTCAGCCCAGCTCGGGATGAACAGCCCGCCAACACCCGCGTCCAGCTTCGCGCGGGCATCCTCATAGTTCAGTGCCGGCGGCATGAGCTTCGCTGCCGCACGGGCGCGCACGTCCTCGGGCGCCTCGGACGCGGGCGCTTCGGACGTGGCTGCCTCAGCCTCGCTGGTCTCGTCCGCAGCGTTTGGGGCGGCGGACGAGGTTGGGGTGGGCGTTGTAGGGGCGTCGGAAAGCACAGGCTCCGAACCGCACGCACTGAGGACGCACGCGGTACTCAACAGGAGGGCGGAAGTTGCTTTTCTCATACCCACCAGTCTGCCTGAAGGACCCGCGCGGGCAACATCCGGTTGTTAGGATGGTCACATGAGCAACGGAGAAACCCTGCTAATCGCCTACGACGGCTCCGACCGCGCCGACCGCGCCCTCGAATACGCCGCGAACCTGCTGCGCCCAACCGACGTCGAAATCCTCACCGCGTGGGAAACTTCCGCGCGCCAGGCCGCACGTGCGGTCAGCCGCACTGGCTTGCACCAGTCCACGATCTCGCCGGACAGCGTGGAGGAGGACCCTGCGTATGAGGAAGCAGTGGCGATTTGCCGCCGGGGAATTGCCAAGGCGGAATCCCTGGGCCTGCGTGGACATGCCCACCTGGTGGAGTCGGTGACGTCGATTCAGAGCGCGATTGTCGACGCCGCCCAGGAACTCGACGTCGACGTCATCGTCACCGGCACCCGCGCGCTGACCGGCTTCCGCTCGCTGTGGACGAACTCAACTGCGGAATACATTGTGCGCAACGCCGGTCTTCCGGTCTTTATCGTGCCGCCGGAGAACGACGACGAAGACGACGACTGCTAAAATCTGGCGCCATGGCATTCGATAGCGATTCCCTCAACAAGCGCACCCTGGGCCCGGCCCTGGGCAGTGCTGTCGTTGGCGTGGCGTTGGGAGTCGTCACCATCCTGGGCATTGCCCAGTTCTCGCAGGCAGACGCCGTACCGAGCGATAACTCTGTCAAAGCCTCCGACGCCGTGATGGGCGGGCCGGAGTACGGCTCCCGCGAGTAAGCGTGCGCGCACGCATCGGGGGGCTTTTCTTTCTAGCCCTCGTGGTTCTGGTGCAGCCGTGGGGGCTGACCGCCGCCGACACCAAACACGACTTGGTGGCTAACCCGGCCCACTTTCTGCGCGGCGCCCTGCATGCTTATACCGATACTTTCACGCTGGGCCAGCTGCAGAACCAGGCCTATGGCTACCTCTTCCCGCAGGGCTTGTTCTTCCTGCTGGCGGACCCGCTGCCGGATTGGATAGCGCAGCGCGCCTGGTGGTTTCTGGTCCTCACGGTTGGCTTTCTGGGCTTCTTCCGCCTAGTCCGCAGGGTGCTTCCCGCCGCCCCTGGCTACGCCGCGCTTATGGGCGGGTTGCTCTATGCGCTCTCGCCGCGCACGCTGACCACGCTAGGGGCGATTTCCTCAGAGACCTGGCCGGTCATGCTGGCACCCTGGGTGCTGCTGCCCTTCCTGCGGCCGGGCCGGCTTTGCTGGCGGGATGCAGCACCTTCGGTGTTGGCGGTGGCGTGCATGGGCGCGGTCAACGCCACGGCCACACTTGCCGCTTGCCTGCCGGCGGGCTTGATCCTCTTGTGGCGGCGCGCGGGCAAGGCCGGTCTTGCCTGGCTGGCCGGGTGCGCTGCGGTGTCCGCATGGTGGATTATCCCGCTGTTCATCCTGGGCCGCTATGCCCCGCCCTTTACGGAATTCATCGAGTCCGCTGGGGTGACCACGCGCTGGCTTAACCTGGCGGAAATTCTGCGCGGCACCACGAGCTGGGCGCCGTTTGTGGATACCGAGCGCGTCGCTGGCAATGAGCTAGCCACCGAGCCGGTCTTTGTGCTGTTCACGGCCGGTGTGACCGCCCTGGGGCTTATGGGGTTGTCCCGCCTGCCGCGCGTGTGGAGTTTCATGCTGCTGGTGGGCGTGGCCGTGCTCGGCACGCATGCCGCGTGGTACCTCGACGCCCTTGACGGACCGCTGGCCGCGCTGCGCAACGTGCATAAATTCGATCCCCTGGTACGCATCCCGCTGGTGCTCGGCATGGCCGCGCTGGTGGCGCGGGTGGAGTTGCCGCGGACGTTGTCCCTGGGGCGTCGTGAAGCAGCGGGCCTTCTGGTGTGCCTCGTGGTGATGGGCGCGACCGCTCCTGCGTGGGCAGGCCGGCTGCTGCCCAAGGGCGCGTACGAGGAGGTCCCGGCCTACTGGCACGAGGCTGCCTCCTTCATGAACAACCTGGATACGCGCGTGCTCATCTACCCGCCGGCCTCCTTTGCACGGCAGGACTGGGGCTGGACTCGGGATGAACCGGCGCAGCCGCTTCTCGACGTCCCCTGGGCCGTCCGCGACGCCATCCCCCTCATCCCGCCCGAAGCCATCCGTGGCCTAGACGGTGCGATGGCGCAGATTTCCCGTGACCCCGCGTCCGCTCCTTTAGTGTTGCAGCGCCTCGGCATCGGCGCCGTCGCCGTGCGCCACGACCTCATTTCTGGCTCCTCAGCCCACATCCCGGGCGAGGCCCACACCTTCGGGGAAGTCGACGTCGTGGTTTTCGACGCAGACCTCTCCATGAACCTCGCGCCTGCGAATCCGCCGCGCGTGGCGGGCGGCGGGGAATCGCTCGCACTCCTTTCCGGACCGCATGAGCTGGTCTCCTCCAACGCGGACATCGTCACCGATACACCCACCCTGCGCGACCGCAACTACGGCACGCTTTCCGGACCGGTTTCCGCGCCGCTGGCCTCGAGCGACCCCTCCACGGTGCGCAACCGCCTGCGCGACTACCCCTCCGCCGGCCCGCTGACCCAGGTGGTGGAGCACGATGGCCGCGTCACCGCGTCGTCGTCCGCCGCGGATGCTTCTGCCTTCGGCGGGGCGAACCCGGCGCGCTCTCTTACTGCGGCCGTCGACGGCGAGAACTCCACTGCCTGGTGGCCAGCGCCTGGCGATTCCGGCCGGCTGGAGCTGCATTCTTCCTCCACGTGGGCCTCGCCTACGCTGCGACTGATGACCACCGGCACGACTGAGGTGACCATCCACAACGGTGATTCTCAGGTCACGGTCACGATGGAGGCCTACCGCGCCCGCGATATCCGCGTGCCCGGCGCGCAGGCCTCCACTATCCGTATCGAGCCGCAACGCCGCACCGGAATTGCGGAGGCCTCCATCGTGGACCAGCCCACCCCGCGCCGCCTCGTCACCGTTCCCGACACCTCGCCCGATGTCGAGCAGTTCCTCTTCCAGCAGGACAACGAACGCATCCTCATCCGCTCCTTTACTTCCCCGCGCGACATGACGGTGCGGGTTGCCGGCACCAAGCCCGTGCTTATCGACGGCTCCCCCCACTCCCCCAACTCCACCCTCAACCTATCCGCCGGGCAGCACCTCCTGCGCACCACCGGCGATTGGGCAGCCCTGACAGATACCGCGTCCTCCTTGCCCGCGCCCCTGCCTGCCTCGTTTCCTGACCTATCCGGTTCCGCCGCCGACTCGGCCGCCGCATCCGGCGCGGACCCGACAGCCACTTCCGGCGCGGACCACGGCTACGCCCCGCTCGCCGCTGGTTCCCCCATCGAGCCCGCCGACTACGACCGCCTCCTTATCACCGGCCGCGCCTTCAACAAGGGCTTGCGCGGCGAGCTCCGCGCCACGCACTCGGCATCAGGCCCGACGCAAGATTCAGCGCCAGCCTCCAGCTCGGAACCGCTAGACCTCGAGCCACGCTCCATCGATGCCGACACTCAGGCCTTCCTCATCCCCGCCGGCGCTAGCGGCACCTTCAACATGACTTTTGTTGCTGACCGCGCCTACCGCGTAGGCCTCGGCCTCGGCGGCGCGCTCGCCGCGCTGACTACCGCGCTGTGCCTGCTCGTCATGGCCCGCGGCCTCCGTTCCCAAGCCACTGCCCCTGCCTCATCCGCGACAAACGCAGCACACGATTCAGGCGTAACCGGCCCAGTCGCCGATGCTGTCCTCCGGGCAACCTCCGCGGCTTCCGAAACGGCCTCGCCCGCCCGTGTTGCCCACTCGTCTCTCTCGGCGCGTGTCCTTCTGGAACTACTCGTCGCGGCAACGATGGCGCTCGTCGCGGGTATGCCCGGTGTGGCCGCCGCTGCCGCGGCGTGGGCCATCACGCGCTGGACCACGCTGCGCTCCGACTACTTGGCGGGCGCGCTCACCTTGGCCGCGGGCGCGATGCTCGCCCGCGCACCCTGGCCCTCGGAGGGCTACGCCGGTGATTCGCTGCTCGTGCAGCTGCTCTGCGTCGCGGCTATCACGTGTGCCTGCCTCCCGCCCCGCCGCGCCGCTTAGGGACGCAGCCGCGCTGTGCATAGCTGTCCGCCCCTGCTGCTTCCTTCCGGGCCGCTGGTTTCGACGCGGACCCGCTACGCATGGTGCTCCGAGCAAAGCGCCTCTCAAAGGGCATCCCACAGATGGCTCCCCACAGAAGGCATCCCACAGACGGCATCTTCAGCGCTAAAAACGCCATCTAGAAGGGGCAAATGGCGTTTTTAGGAGCAAAGACGCCTTTTGACTGATGCCTTGTACAAAATGCCTTTTGTCAGATGCCTGCTGTGAAATCGGAGGCGAGGCCAAGAAGGCTAGTTAGGAAGCAGAATCAGTCGAGCCAGCGGCGCTGGCAAGGGATGCGGACCCCACGGTAGCGGAGCCGGCAGGGCTATCTGCCTGGCGCGGCAGGGAACGCGGGACGGCGATGAGGCCGCGGGCAAGGGAGCGGATGAGGTCGCGGCCGGGGACCTCGACAAGCACGTAGGTCGCAGCAGACAGCACGCAACTGACCACCACCGTAAAGACCAGCACCACCGCGAAATCCCAGGCAGAACCGGAGAAGGCCGACACGCCTAAAAGCGGAAAAGCGATGGCCAGCACCGCCACATGCCACATGAAAACCCCATACGACCAGCGGCCCAGTGCGCGCATCCACTCGGAGGAAAGCCAGCTCTCACGGGGCGCCAGCGCCACCGGCACCACGATGCAGGCCCCGCACACTGCACCCACCGCGATGCGGCGCGCGAACTCGCCAGGCTCCGGATGGACCAATCCCTGCGGCCCGAACCACTCGCGGCTAGCCAGCCACACACACCCCGCGGCCACCGCCCAGCAGACGGGACGCACGATCCGCCCAGCGCACACGCGCACGCCGGCCGACTCCGCCTCCGCAGCCACCATGCCCACCGCGAACCATGAAAAATACGCCGGTGGCCAAATCTGCGTGTTGACATCGCCAGATTCATACCCGGCCACAAATGGCAGGAAACCCCAGAACAGACTCAGCACGCCAACACCAGCAATAAGCACCACCCGCGGGCGTGCCGAGAGCTTATCCAACATCCACACCAGAAGCGGCAACACCGCGTAGAAGGCGAACTCCACGCTCAACGACCACAATTGCGTTAACCCAGGCACCAGCCCATCGGCGATATACAGCTGCGTGCCGGTCAGGTTGGTGAGGAGTTGCGGGAGGGTTAAGGGGGAGGCGTCGGGAAGCAAGGCGAGTACCGCCACCACGCACACCAGATACAGCGGCGCCAAGCGCGCCACGCGGGAGAGCACATACTGCCGCGCCGTATGCGCGTGCCGCCGGCGCCACAGCAAGAACCCACTGAGCACGAAGAAAACCGCCACGCCGTAGTCCAAGCGCTCAGCCCAGTCCCAGCCGGTAGCCGTCTGGAAGGACACGTGCGTGACCACGACCGCCAATGCGGCCAGCGCACGCACGCCTTCGAGCTCAGGGAGAAAGCGCATGGCCCACTACGATACTATTTCTGCAGTGAATCCCTCGACCGATCGGAGCTGACGTGTTCCTTCGCTCGCGCCTAGCGCAGGTGACGATTGCCGCCGCGGTCTTCCTCATCCTCGGGTCCATCCTGCCGCCGCTGTACAACAACCAGTCGAGGCCCCTAGCCACGGACCTGACCTTCGAAGTCCGCGCGGAACAAGACGGCGCCGCGTTGACCCGGCACACCGCAACCGCACCTGTGGACAAGGATTCGGTGGCACGCACACAGTCCACCATGGACCTCACCGTCGATGGCGAGACCGTCGTGCACATCACCGAGGATTCCCTGCTCAACCGCGAATCCACCTACCCTGTTGCCGGCCCCAACACGACGCAGCACATTGAGATTCCGGCCTTTGATCTGCAGGTGGACAGCGAGATCGAGCGCGATGGCATGAGCTATTTCTTTCCCGCCGGCGCGGAGCAGCGCTCTTATCCCTTTTTCGATCCCCTGACGCAAAGCGCTAAGCCCATCGATTTCCTTCGCGATGAAAAGCTCGACGGCATCCCCACCTACGTCTTCCACCAGGATGTCGCGCCGGTGTCGCTCCTCCAGGTCTTTGGCTTTGATGCCCACCGCGCCGGCCCCGCGGGCGACTTCTACTCGCCGGAATCCCTGGAGCGCTACCACCTGAAGCCGGCTTCGCACGTCATCCTTGAGCCTTACTACGCGGTGAGCCGCACGGTGTGGGTAGAGCCCACCACCGGCACCATTGTGAAGGAGGAGCAGCACCCCCGCATCTTCTGGGCCACCGACGCCAACCAGGCCCAGGCCATGGTCGACGCCGATGACACTAAGGAGCGTGCGCTTCTCGACGTCCCCCTCACCTGGTCCCCCGATACCCTCACCGAGCACCTCGACTCGGTGCGCCGGGTGATCGACACGGTGAAGGTCTTGGGTATCGTCGGCTGGCTGGGCAAGGCCATCGGCGTGGTGTTGTTGGCGGTAGCGGCCGCGATTTTCATGCGTGGCCGTGGCCAGAACGCTTAAGGGCGTCTGCTGTGTCCTCCTCGCAGTGCTCTGTTCCTCCGGCCTCTAGTTTCCGGGCAGTGAAGTGGGCCCTTGGGCTCTGGGGCGGGGTGCTCGTGCTGGCGGTGTGCTGGCCGTTTCTGCTGCCAGGTGAGTTCATGTGGCGCGATATGGTGCTGCTGGACCGGCCAGCTTTGAGCGCCTCTGCATTCGGCGCCGGCGACCTGCCTGCACGCAATGCCCCGCAAGATGGCGTGCTCGCTCTTTTCGGCGGGGCGTGGCTGGCGCGGGTGTTTATCCTTGCTGCTGCGAGTTCCTCGGCGTGGGTAGCGTGCCGGTGGTCGCGCACGTCTGGCCCGTGGGCCGCATCCGCGGCGATGGCGTGTGCCGTGGCCAACCCCTTCGTCATCGAGCGCCTCCTGCAGGGCCAATGGTCCCTGGTGGTGGCCGCATGGTTAGCACCCGTGATCGCGTGGGGCTGTCTGCAAGATCGCCCCCGTCTAGCGTGGCTGGCGCTGTGGGCTGCGTCCTTGACGCCCACCGGCGGGCTCTTCGGGGGACTCATCGCGGTTGTCTGTGAGCGCGAAGGGCGAAGAAGGTGGCTCTTTGCGGGCGGCTCGGTGTTGTTGTGGCTGCCGTGGTTGGTTCCAAGCCTCGTGGCTGGACATCCAGCCGCCTTTGGGGACCCCGCCGCCCAGGCCGCGGCCTTCGCCCCGCGCGCGGAGGCCCACGTAGGCACGGTCGGCTCGCTTCTCGGTTTCGGCGGCATCTGGAATGCCGCCGCCGTGCCGGCTTCCCGTGAGAACGGCTTCGCCGTGGCGGGACTAGCGGTCGTCGTCCTCGCCGTCTTGGGCGCCACTCGCCTTCCTCGGCGCGAGCTGCGCCCCCTCGCAGTTTTGGCAGTTGCCGGCATGGGCCTGGCCATCCTCGGCGCGCTGGCGCCTGGGTTGACTGCCTTCGCCGTCGAGCACATCCCCGGTGCGGGTTTGCTGCGCGATTCCTCCAAGCTCACTCTTCTGGCTTTGCCGCTGGCCGTCGCGGGAATCGGGGCCCTGCGCCAGCTTCCGGCAGCACTCGCCCTGTGTGCCTGCCTGCTCCAAGCCCCTGATGCGCCGCGGGAGCTCGCCGTGTTGAAGCCGCGCGAAACGGGCATCGACCGCCAACTCGTCGAGGAACTCGACGGGCGGCTCACCTTCTTCGCCGACCGCCCCGCCATGGTGCCGCTCGACGGCGGCATTGCCCTCGACCCCTACTCCAAAGCCGCGAACAAGCTCGACTCCGGCGAGCTCACCGTCGACGGCGTGACCGTGGATGAGCCATCTCCGCGCTACCTGGCGGCCGCCGAAGCCTGGACCACGCGCGACCTCGCCCGGTTGGAGGAACTCGGCGTGGGCGCGGTCGTCGAAAAGGGAAGCATCGTTGCCACCACGAACGCGCAACCGGCGCCCGTGCCGTGGGGGCTTAGTGTCGCCTGGTGCGCACTTCCGCTTCTAGCAGCTCTTCGAAGCGCGCGCCGGTTTTCTCCCACGAAAAAGTAGCCGCCAATTCGCGCGCCGCGTGGCCTAAACGGTGGCGGAGGGAGGGGTCGTCGACAAGCATGCGCACCGCCTGCACGAACTCCGCCTCGCGCTGCACCAGCACACCAGTCTCACCATCGATAACACTATCTTGCAGGCCAAATGCATACCCTACCGTGGGAACCCCATGTTGGGCTGCCTCCATGACTGCCAGTCCCCAGCCCTCTTTGCGAGACGGCATGAGGTGGACATCAGCTCGTGCGAGCAGCGCGTGTTTGTAATCCTCGGTGACCTGACCGCGGAAGCGCACGCGGTCCTCCACCCCGTGGGCCCGGGCGTACTCGCGCAGTTGGGATTCCCACCAACCGGAACCGATGACGTCGAGAAGCGCGCCCGGAATCCTAGCCACGGTGTCCATGGCGTGCTCAATCTGCTTGTGCGGCACCAGGCGCGACAGGGTCACCAGGTGAATCTCGGCCTCGCGCTCTAGGGTAGGCACGTGCTTCGGCAGGGGATCCACGCCGTTCTCAATGATGCGCGCACCGTGGATCCCTAGCTTCTCCAGATCACGCTTCGAGGCCTCCGACACCGTCACCCACGTGTTCTCACGGTAGAGCCTTGGCACCACGCGGGATTCCAGGAACCAGCCCAGCCGCGCCAAGACGGGCCCGGCCACCGGCCACTGCTCGCGGTGGCAGTGGTGCGTCAGGATCACCACGGGCGCGCGGGTAGCCAGGCGCGCGAAGAAGGGGATGCCGTTGTGGGTATCCACCACGACGTCGGCGCCGCGCATATCGCGCGCGCCGAACAGCAGCGCTAGCAACGCACGCGGATACACGCTGAACTTGGCGCCGGCACGCGAATAGAGCACCCCGTTGCGGCGCTCGCGGCTGGCGGCGTTCATGTGGCGCGCGGTGCGGAAGACCACCTCGTGGCCTTGGGCAGCGAGGTACTCGCCGACGCGCTCGAGGTAGCGCTCGGAGCCACCGCCTTGCGGGTGGGTGGAATCGCGCCAACAGAGTAGAAGGATTTTCATGTCGAGGAACTAGCCTAGTGGGTTATGAAACGCACCCGTGCCTTGGCCACCTTGCGCCGCTCCTGGCGGCTGCTGCGCTCTTTCCGCTTCGAGCAGACAGCGCCCGCCATCTTTTATGGCGGTTTGGCTGAGGACACCGCTGCGCTTATCGACGCCCTCTGCCACGACCTCTCCCTCCCTCTCACCGGCGCGCGCGTGCTCGACGTCGGGGGCGGGCCCGGCTATTTCGCTTCCGCCTTTGCCCAGCGCGGGGCCAGCTATGTGGGGCTGGAGCCCGACGTGGGCGAGATGTCCGCCGCCGGCATCTCAGTGGCCCAGGCTGTGCGCGGTGATGGCACGTGTTTGCCCTTTGCGGATGGCACCTTCGACATCACGTATTCCTCCAACGTGGCCGAGCACATCCCCAACCCGTGGGACATGGGCCAGGAGATGCTGCGCGTGACCAAGCCCGGCGGGCTGGTGCTCCTCAGCTATACGGTGTGGCTGGGACCTTTCGGCGGGCACGAGACCGGCCTGTGGGAGCACTACGTGGGCGGCGAGTTTGCCCGGGACCGCTATACCCGCCACCATGGCCACCCGCCGAAGAACGTCTTCGGTACCTCGCTCTTTGCGCTTTCTGCGCGCGAGGGGCTGGACTGGGCGCGACGCATATCGTCGCGTGATGCGACGCTGCTCGTCGCCGCTTTCCCGCGCTACCACCCGTGGTGGGCCTGGTGGGTAGCAAAGGTGCCGGTGCTGCGCGAGTTCCTCACCTCCAACCTGGTCCTCGTCCTGCGCGCTTAACCCCCGTAAAACGCCGAATGCTCCCCCGCAGGGGAGCATTCTTAACAGTAAAGGTTAGGAGGCAGCCTCAACGCGCTCCTTGAGCGCCTTGAACTGGTCCCACACCTCAGACGGCACGCGGGAGCCCAAGAAGTGCAGGTACTCCTTGTTGTCTTCCATGTCGCCAGCCCAGTCCTCCGGGTTGACGGCAAGGGCCTCGCGGACGTCCTCGATGTCGAAGTCCAGGCCGGTGAGGTCGATATCCTCTGGGCGGGCGGTGTGGCCCACGACGGTCTCAACGGCCTCGACGTTGCCCTCGATGCGGTCCACAATCCACTTGAGAACACGGGAGTTCTCACCGAAGCCCGGCCACAGGAAGCGACGGTCCTCGCCACGGCGGAACCAGTTGACCAGGAAGATCTCCGGCATGCGGTCGCCGCCGTTTTCACCCATGTCGATCCAGTGCTGCAGGTAGTCACCGGCGTTGTAGCCCATGAACGGCAGCATGGCCATCGGGTCATGGCGCAGAGCGCCGACCTTGCCCTCAGCGGCAGCGGTCTGGCCAGAGGACAGCAGGGCGCCGATCATGGTGCCGTGGTTCCAGTCGAAGGCCTGGGTCACCAGCGGGACGGTGTCTGCGCGGCGGCCGCCGAAGAGGATGGCATCAATCTTGACGCCCTTCCAATCATCGAATTCCGGCGCAGCGGACGGGCACTGCGTAATCGGCACGCAGTAGCGGGAGTTCGGGTGCGCAGCCTTGGTGGTCGAAGCCGGAGTCCAGTCGTTACCGTGCCAATCGATGAGGTGCTCTGGGGCCTCGCCCATTTCCTCCCACCAGACATCGCCGTCGTCGGTCAGCGCGACGTTCGTAAACAGGGTGTTGCCCGGCTCCATCGTCTTCATGGCAATCGGGTTGGAGTCGTAGTTGGTGCCCGGTGCCACACCGAAGAAGCCGTTCTCCGGGTTGACGGCGTACAGGCCATCCTCGCGCAGCTTCATCCAGGCGATGTCATCGCCCACAACCTCAGCCTTCCAACCGGGGATGGTCGGGGTAATCATGGCCAGGTTGGTCTTACCGCAGGCGGACGGGAAGGCGGCTGCGATGTGGTAGTTCTTACCCTCCGGGTTGGTGAGCTTGAGGATGAGCATGTGCTCTGCCATCCAGCCCTCTTCCTTCGCCATCACGGAAGCGATACGCAGCGCGTAGCACTTCTTGGCCAGGATGGCATTTCCGCCGTAGCCGGAGCCGTAGGACCAAATCTCCTTGGTCGCCGGGAACTGCGTGATGTACTTCTTCTCGTTGCACGGCCACGCGACGTCCTCCTGGCCCGGCTCCAGCGGAGCACCGACGGAGTGCAGAGCGTGGACAAAGTCGCCATTCTCACCAATCTTGTCCAGAGCCTGCTGGCCCATGCGGGTCATGATGCGCATGGACAGCACGACATAAGCGGAGTCAGTAAGCTGCACGCCGAGTTTGGGGTCCGGGTCACTAATAGGGCCCATGCAGAACGGCACGACATACATGGTGCGGCCCTTCATGGAACCACGGAAAGCCTCGGTCATCTCTTCCTTCATGGCTGCCGGCGGGGCCCAGTTATTGGTCGGGCCTGCGTCCTCGGCAGTCTCGGTGCAGATGAAGGTGCGGGACTCCACGCGGGCGACATCCGACGGGTTCGAGCGAGCCAGGTAGGAGTTCGGGCGCTTCTCCTCGTTAAGCTTGATGAGGGTACCCTTCTCCACGAGCTCGGCAGCAAGGCGATCGGCCTCCTCCTGGGAGCCGTCAACGAACACGACCTCTTCCGGCTGGAAGAGCTCGACGCTCTCACTGATCCACGAAATGAGCTTCTCATTCTTCGTGGGCAAGTCACCTACAAGGCCTGGAATAGTTGCGGTCATTTCATATTCTCCTGTGTTCGGTGGGCCAGGGCACTTCTTAGCGTCGGTGGGGATCTTCTCCACCATCGACGTCTCGCCTTCCAGAGTACGGACGCTGGTGATACCAAGATGTGTAATAAGGGCCACCCTGGTTATATCCACCCAGCTCACACCGACTATCCCAAGGGTATGGGACTGTGAAATACAGCACGGCAGGGAGAAACTCACCCCTGCACGGGGGTAAAAAATCCCCTATCGGCACGTACCGTACGGCCGTACTCTTACCCCCGACTCGCCCGATCGGGCATCACCCGGGCGTCCCGCACGGCGCGGCACGTTGCCTCAAACCCCTGCTTAAGGGAAAGATATAAGCCGATGAATAGCGCAGACTCTTCCCACAACCCCGCCGCCGAGATGCCCCATGGCCGCGGTCTCCAGACGGACTTCAATGCTGAGTTCAACAATGATCTGGACTACCCACGCCTGGGCAACGTCACCTTCCGCCGCGGCACCCTGACTGACAACCAGAATGCCCTCTTCGAGGAACACTGGCCCAAGCTGGGGCAGATGCTTGCCGACGTCCCCCTCGACATCCCCTCCTGGTTCGGCCGCGAGGGCGCGAAGACCATCGTGGAGATCGGCTCCGGAACCGGTACCTCAACCGCAGCGATGGCGCCACTGGAGCAGGACACCAACATCATCGCAGTGGAGCTCTACAAGCCGGGCCTGGCCAAGCTGCTGGGCTCCATCGTGCGCAATGATATTGAGAACATCCGCATGGTGCGCGGCGATGGCATCGAGGTTCTTATGCGCATGTTCGCGCCCGAGTCCTTGGACGGCATCCGCATCTTCTTCCCCGACCCGTGGCCCAAGGCCCGCCACCACAAGCGCCGCATTATCCAGTCCGGCACGCTCAACTTGTTCGCCTCCCGCCTGAAACCCGGCGGCGTGCTCCACGTGGCCACCGACCACGCCGGCTACGCCGAGTGGATTAACGAGCTCGTTGAGGTCGAGCCCTCCCTCGACTACAAGGGCTGGCCCTGGCCGGAATGCCCCATCCTCACTGACCGCCAGGTCATCACCAAGTTTGAGGGCAAAGGCCTGGATAAGGAACACGTCATCACCGAGTACCTGTGGGAGAAGAAGTAATGGCCGGCACCTATCTTCTGGTGTGGGATGCACCCAACATGGACATGGGGCTCGGCGCCATCCTCGGCGGGCGCCCCACCTCCGCACACCGCCCGCGTTTTGATGCGATTGGCCGCTGGCTGGTGGAGCTGGCCTTCGACAACGACGCCACTCCCGAAGCCGCCGTCTTCACCAACGTCACTCCCGGCGGCGCCGACGTCATCCGCCCATGGGTGGAAGCCATCCGCAATGTTGGATTTGCCGTCTTTGCCAAGCCAAAGCTGCACGAGGACGATGACGTCGACCCCGACATGGTCGAATACATCAAGGCCAACCGCGAGAACCTCTCCGGTGTCATCGTGGCCTCGGCCGACGGCCAGAACTTCCAGCACCTGCTGGAACAGCTCTCTGCTTCCGGCCTGCCCACGTGCGTCCTCGGCTTCCACGAGCACACTTCCTGGGCTGTGACCCATCCGGAGATTGAGTTCGTCGACCTCGAAGACATCGAGGGTGTCTTCCGCGAACCGTTGCCACGCGTTAACCTGGATAATCTGCCTCCAGGCGGCGCCTGGCTGCAGCCTTTCCGCCCGCTGTCCGCGCTGCTTCCGGACCGCGCGCCCGAGCACAGTTAGGAGCCGCATGTTTTATTCTTGGGGCCGCTTCTCCTACGCCCACCGCAAGGTCATTCCGCTTATTATCGTCGGGCTCATCCTCGGCCTCTTCTTCGGCTTCGGCACCCGCCTGGGTGACCGGATGAGTCAGGAGGGCTGGGAGGACCCGGGCGCGGCGTCGACAAGCGCTGCTCAAATCGAGTTGGAGACCTTTGGCCGGGACAATTCCGGCGACGTCATCCTGCTGTTCGATGACCCCGATGCCCACGCCGCCAAGGCCAAGGCCTTCCTGGACCAGCTCCAAACTGACAATCCGGAGCAGATTGATTCCGTCACCAGCTACTTTGATAAGCGCAACCCGAACCTCATTACGCGCGACCACTCCACGGCCTTCGCCGCCATCGGGCTGAAAGGCGACGGCGAGCAGACCCTCAAGGACTTCCGCGCCATCGAGGACTCGCTCCACGCTAGCGACCTGCCCGTGCAGGTAGCCGGTGCCACCGCCGTGGCCGACGCGCTCGATGAGGGCATGGCCCAGGATATTTCCCGCGCGGAGAAGGCCGCCCTGCCGCTCGTGGGCCTGCTGCTCCTCCTCGTCTTCGGTTCCGTCGTCGCGGCGTTTATGCCGCTCGTGGTGGGCGGGCTGTCCATCCTGGGTTCGCTGGGTATCCTGTCCATCTTGGCTGGTTTCCTGCAGGTCAACGTGTTTGCGCAGGCCGTCGTCACGCTGCTGGGCTTGGGCCTGGCCATCGACTATGGCCTGTTCATGGTTTCGCGCTTCCGCGAGGAGCTGGACAAGGGCCGCGATACGAAAGAAGCGGTGGCGATTACCACCGCTACTGCCGGCCAGACCGTGGTTTTCTCCGCCGCCATGGTGGCCGTGTCCCTCTCCGGGCTTTTCCTCTTCCCGCAGGCCTTCCTCAAATCCGTGGCCTACGGCTCCATCTCCGCGGTGGGGCTGGCGGCACTGCTGTCGGTGACGGTGCTGCCGTCGCTCTTTGGCATGCTGGGTCACAACATCGATAAGTGGACCGTGCGCAAGACCTCGCGCCGCGGGCGCCGCATCGAAGACACGTGGTGGTACCGGATGCCGCGCTGGGCCATGGGCCGTGCGGGGCTCATGACCACCGCCATCTGCGCCCTGCTCATCGCGCTGACCCTGCCGGTGCTGGGCGTGAAGTTCGGCGGTATCAACGAGACCTACTTGCCGCCGGACCAAGAAGTCCGCCAAGCCCAAGACCAGTTCAACGAGCAGTTCCCCTCCTTCCGCACCGAGCCGGTCAAGCTCGTGGTGAAGAATGCGACGAACGAGCAGCTTGTCGACGTCGTCATGCAAGCCCGCTCCATCCAAGGTCTTACCGAGCCGATGGGCCCGAAGACCGCGACTGTCGACGGCACCACCGTCCTCGGCGCCGGCATCCAAGACCGCGAGGACTACGCACGCATCGTCCACGAGCTCGAGGACATTGAGGCGCCAGAGGGCGTGGAGCTTTACGTCGGCGGCACCCCGGCCATGGAGGTCGAATCCCTCGACGCGCTCTTCGATACCCTGCCCTGGATGGCCCTTTACGTGGTGATGGCCACCTTCCTCCTCATGGCGCTGGTCTTCGGCTCATTCATCCTGCCGCTTAAGGCCATCATCATGACGCTGCTCTCGCTGGGTGCGACGCTGGGCATTTTGACGCTCATGTTCGTCGACGGCCTGGGCTCCGGCCTGCTCAACTACACCGCCGGCCCGCTGATGAGTCCGATTCTGGTGCTCATCATCGCCATCGTCTTTGGCTTGTCCACGGACTACGAGGTCTTCTTGGTCTCGCGCATGGTGGAAGCCCGCCGCCGCGGTGCCTCCACGGACGAGGCCATCGCCGCGGGTACCGCGCACACCGGCGGCATCATTACGGCAGCTGCGCTCATCATGATTGTGGTGGCGGGGGCCTTTGGTTTCTCCGACATCGTGATGATGAAATACATCGCCTTCGGCATGATTTTTGCCCTGCTTATCGACGCCACCATCGTCCGCATGCTCCTCGTCCCCGCCGTCATGCACCTGCTGCGCGAGGACAACTGGTGGGCCCCGCGTTTTCTCACCCGCCTGACCCACCGCCTCGGCGGCGACAACACTCCAGCTGCCGAGCCGGCCCTAGCCACCGCATCCGCTGCCGCGCCGGCTGAACAGGACGACGCGCCCCACTCCCCCGTGACTCCGGCAGAACAGGTCGAGGAGGCGTCGGCAAGCAAGGCTCCCGAAGCCGCCGTACGTGGTGACCGCAGCGCCGACACGGATGAGGAGCTCATCCCCTTCACCGAACTGATGCAGCGCCTCAACTCGACGGATAGACGATGAACAAGAGGTGGCTCACCTGGATAATCTCCCTGGTTATCCTGGCCGCGCTGGCGTGGTTCTTTCGTGACCAGCTCGACTTCATCACCGAAGGCCTACGCCGCCTGCGCCACGCCGAGCCGCTGCCGGTGGTGCTCGTCGTGGTGTTTGCGCTGCTCTCCATCGCGGGCATGGCCGAGGTGATGAAGCGGCTTATCGCCGCCGGCGGCGTCAACGTCCCGCTGCGCGAAACCTACGCCATCACGCTGGCCTCCAACGCATGGTCCACGACCCTGCCAGCGGGCCCCGCCTTTTCGGCCCTGCTCACCTTTCAGGTGCAACGCCGTTGGGGCGCGTCGGTGGCGCTGTGCAGCTACTTCCTCTTTTTATCCTCAATCATTAGCTCGATGTTCCTCGCGCTCATTGGGCTCGGCGGGGTGTTTTTCCTCAACGCGGATATGGCGCTGGGTTCGCTGATTACCACGGTCATCCTGATGCTTGCCGCACTCGGCGGGATCTTTTGGCTGACCTCGCACCCTGAGACCCTCGAGGGCTGGCTGCGCAAGCTGCGGCCCGGGCCTAAGCGGGACCGCGCAATCCAGGAGGTACGCAATCTAGGCGAAGTCCACCTGTCGCGCGGCCCCTTTGCCGTGGTTGCCGGGGCGTCGCTGGTGCACCGCTTAGCAGATATGGCCGCGCTGTGGGCTTCCGTGTGGGCGGTGACCGGGGAAATCCCGTGGCTGCGTGCGGGCGCTGATGACACTACCATTGCTGGCGTGGCCTTGGCTTTCCTCGCCGCGAAGCTGGCCGGTTCCGCACAGGTCACCCCGGGCGGTGTGGGCACGGTGGAGGCCGCACTCATCACCCCGCTGGTGGCCACGGGCCTGACCGTGGTGCACGCCACCTCCGCGGCCATCATCTACCGGCTTATTTCCTTTGCGCTCATCACTATCATTGGATGGGTCATCTACTTCGCCCACTACGCCCGCGATGGCTTTTCTTACGCGGCGTTGAACCGGAAGGAATCCTAAATGCGCATTGCCCCGCTTATCGACGTCCTCGCCCTCGCCCTCTTCGCCGTCCTCGCGCGCCTAGCGCACGGTGGATTGAGTTTCAGCTCGTGGGTCGATGCCTTCTGGCCGTGGACCGTGGGCGCGCTTGTGGGCTGGGTCATCATCATGGCGACGAAGCTGGGCGGCCTGTGGAAGCAGGGCTTCGTCGTGTGGCTGAGTGCCATCATTGGCGGCATGGCCCTGTGGATGCTGGTCAACGGCCGCCTGCCGCACTGGTCCTTCCTCATCGTGGCCGCCGTGATGTCGGCGCTGCTGCTCTTTGGCTGGCGCGCCATCGCTGCTTTTACCTCCCGCTCCCGCGCCTAAAACTCGCTGTGGACCCACTGCGCTGAATCGCATAGTCTGATTCCCTTGGTCTTACTCACCTGCTTTTACCCCGAAGAACCTTGACGGATGGGCGTTTGAACTGGACGTTTGCTGCTCCGGTTGCGGGATAGGTGGAGCGGGTTTAGTCTGTGAGCCATGAAGTTGGGGGACTTACTCGGGGCTCTTGCTCGCGGCATGCACGTCGTTTCTTTGTGCGCGGGCCACACGCTCGATGAGATGATCACACTCGGCGCCACCCCGCGCGTGGCGCGGCAATTGGATGCGCTGCGCCGCGTCTACTTTGGGCAGACTGCTTACACCGCCAAGCAGCGCCGCGCGCGGGAGACTAACCATGCGCTCGATACGCTGCTCACCATCGAGCGCCACGTCGCGCGCGTGAAAGATTCCCGCAAAGCCTGGGACCTGCGGGTGGAATTGTGCGAAACACCAGTGGGAGAGATTGCGGGTGTGGCGAAGCGCCGGCTTGCCGAGCTCACCCCGAAGCCCAGCCCTGGTGTCCGTGTGCGCCGCAGCGCTACCGGTCTGCACAGCATCACGATTACGGACCGTCCACGAGCGATCGCCGACATGGTGGGCACGCTTCGGGCGACGAACGACGACCTGCTCAAAGCCGCCCACGAGGTCTTTAAGGGCAGCGGCGCGCCCGCGCCGGCGCTGCATGCCCATGTCATCTTGCGCCTCGACGAGCTGGACACGATTGTGCGTGGCGAAGGCGATGACATCGTCCTGCAGGCCACGGACGGCGGCACGATGACCGGCGCGGAGTTCGTACGCACGAAGTTTGCCGAGCGCGGCTTCGTTACCCTCATCCACCCCACCCAGGGCCCGGTGAATCTCTACGACACAAGCCGCTTCGCTAACGACAAGATGCGGCTCATGTTGGGCGCGGAGCATCCGACGTGCGCGTGGTTTGGTTGTAATAAACCCGTCACGGAATGCCAGATGCACCACATACAACGCTGGCAGGATGGCGGGCCTACCAACATCGCCAATCTGGTGCCTTTATGCCAGTATCACAACGCCATTAATGACGACGATCCCACTCGCCCCACCGGCCGGGGTCGGGTCGACCGCATCAACGGCAGAGTCCATTGGTTGCCACCCGGTGGCGGTCCTCCAGTTCCCAGCCCCAGTCCTGCTTGGCCCTAAAACACTGATCGAAAAAGCCCCTCCATTAGGAGGGGCTACAGGCGCTGGCTTACTTCGAGCTCAGGGAAGAACCGGAGACGGTAACACCGGCGCGGTTGAGCAGCATGATGACGAGGTTGATGATGTCGCCACCGAGGTCAATAACGCTAGACAGCATGAGAGTTCTCCTTTATTCGATTACCTAGACTTAATGTCTATCGTGCGAGGATGCCTTCGACGTTACGCCTTACGTGAAAAATCCGGCAGTTTTTGGGGAATGGCCCTAACCGGCCCCAGCCCACCACCCAGCACCGCGGCAGCATCATGGCAAGCCAGAAGGTTGACCGCCCCAGTAGAGAATTCGGCAGGGCAACCATCCCGCCGGCGCTGGCGATGCGCTAGAGCGGGGAGATGGTGTGCTTCTTGGGCAGGTCCTTCTCTTGCTTATCGGCAAGCTGGCGCAGCGCGCGGCGCAGGGCTAGACGCGACTCGGAGGGCTTAATCATGCCATCGAGGTATCCGCGCTCCGCGGCGACATAGGGCGCGGTCATGGTCTCGTCGTAGAAGTCCATGAACATCTTCTTCGTCATGGCGCGCTGCTCCGGGGTTTCGGCGGCCTCGAGCTGCTTGCCCGCAATCATGACCACCGCGGCGGCCGAGCCCATCACGGCAATCTGGGCCGTCGGCCACGCCAGGTTGATATCACCGGTCAGGTTCTTCGAGCCCATGACGGCATAGGCACCGCCATAAGCCTTGCGCACAATCAACGAAACCTTCGGCACGGTGGCCTCCACCACCGCAAACGCGAACTTTGCGCCGCGGTGAATCAAGCCTGCCTTCTCCTGGTCCACGCCCGGCAGGTAGCCCGGCGTATCAACCACGAAGACCAGCGGGATGTTGTAGGCATCGCAAATACGGATAAACCGTCCACCTTTATCGGCGGCGTCCGCATCGATACAACCCGCCGAATGCATCGGGTTATTCGCCACAAAGCCCACGGCCTTGCCATCAATGCGGCCAAAGGCGGTGATGACGTTGGGGGCGTAGTTTTCCTGGATTTCGATGAGCTCGTCGTCGTCGCCAAGCTGCGTCAGCAGGTCCATCATGTCGTAGCCGGCATTCGTGTCATCCGGCATGAAGGAATCCAACTCGGTGTCCTCAGCTACTTCTTCATCAGTAGGAGCATCGAAGACCGGGGACTCGTCGAAGCAGGTCAGCGGCAGGTGGTCCAGCAAATCACGCACGAGGTCGAAAGCATCATCCTCCGAGGGCACCACGACGGAGACGTTACCGTTGAGCTCCTGCTGGCGGGCGGAACCTAGGTCGTGGGAAGAAATCTCCTCGCCCGTAACCTCCTTGATCACGTTCGGGCCCGTCACGTACATTTCCGCCTCACCATCGACGGCGATGATGAAGTCCGTGGTCACCGGCGCATACACCGCACCACCAGCGGACTTACCCATCATGATGGAAATCTGCGGACTGCGGCCACTCAGCGGCAGCTGGCGGCGGGCAATCTCGGAGTACATGGCCAGAGACGTCACCGCATCCTGGATGCGCGCACCACCGGAATCCTGGATGCCGATGACCGGGCAGCCAATCTTGATGGCCAAATCCATGATGTCGGTGACCTTCTTGCCAAAGGTCACGCCCACGGATCCGCCGTAGACCGTTTTATCGTGTGCGTAAATGCACACCGGGCGGCCATTGATGCGGCCGTGGCCGGTGACCACGCCGTCGGAGTAAATCGCATCCGGGTCGCCGGGGGTCTTGCCCAGGGCGCCGGTTTCGACGAAGGAGCCTTCGTCGAGAAGCGCGGCGATGCGTTGGCGCGGCGTGGAACGTCCGGCCTCGTCGCGGCGGGCACGGGAGCGCTCGCTGCCGGGGTCCTGGGCACGCTCGAGGCGCTCGCGCAGGTCCGCTAGCTTGTCAGCGGTGCTAGTCACTTCCGAATCTTCTCCTCGATCCAATCCTCCATGTGCTTGCCCACGATACCGATTGCCGGCTCGTCGGGAACCGCCAGGTGGTCGCCCGGCAGCTGCACAATCTCCAGATCCTTCACGATAACGCTCCAGCCGCCGTCCGGGTTAATCTCCTCATACGCCGGCTCGAGCTCGATGGCGCCGTCATGCATGCGCTCGGAGCGGAAGAGGATGACGGGCACGCTTACCGACGCCCACCTTCCCATATCCAGCGAGCCCAAAATCTGGTTGTCCACGAAGGACGCACGCTGGTGTTCGAGTACACCGGCGGACAGGCCATGTTCGGAGGCATCGGTGGAGCTGAGGAATTCCGCGAGCATGGCCATGAGCGCATCTTCGCCGACGGTTTCCAGCATCTCGTAGGGCGGCTCGAAGTCGAGGCCATAGGTCTTCTTGGCAAAGGCGGCGTAGCGGCCCCAACGCGCCTTGGTTTCCTCCAGCGTCTTCGGGGCCGGATGCGCCGGCTGGGTGGTATCCAGCAGAGCGATGAAGGCAACCTCGGCAGTATCCTCACCGCGGGCGGCGCGCTCTTGCAACTGGTAGGCCACCTCGTAGGCCAACGCACCGCCGAAGGACCAGCCGCCGAGCACGACCTTGCGGCCGCGCGCGTAGTGCAGGATGTCCTCGATATAGGCGGCGGCGCGATCCTCCAGGCTGCCCTCGAGGCGCTCTACGCCGTAGACGGCGACGTCGGCAGGCAGGCGGCGGGTCAGTGGCTGGTAGACCACGGTGGTGCCGCCGGCCGGGTGGAACATGAAGACGGCGGGGCCATCGGCCTCGCGCAGCACACGGATATTGCCTTCGACCTCGGTCTCGAGGCCCTCGCGGACGAGGTCCGCCAAGTTCTCCAGGGCTTCGGCTTCCTGGACCTGCTGTGCGGTGACCTCAATCCCGGCGCGCTCGGTAAGGCGCTCAGCGATCTTCGCGGCCACCTCATCGCTGACCTGCGGCAGCGCGGAAGTCACGCCGGCCGCGGCCTTGCCCGTAAAGGTGGCCCAGGTACCGAAGACCATGCGCTCGGAGGCATCGCGCGGGGCCACGCCCACGCCCACGCCCTCGGTCTCGGTCTCGCCGTCGCGCTCACCGTCGTTCTGAACTCCATCCGCGCCGCGGTTGTCACCGCGTGCCTCGTCCGCAACGCCCTTCGCGCTCACGGTGGCGGCTTCTGCCGCGGAATCGTCGCTCTCGGTGAGCGCGAAGGGTGCGGTGTGAGCGTCTGCGGCGTCGGTAGCGGGCGCGGCGGGGCCGTCGGCGGTGGTGAGATCGGCGCTGGTTTGCTCGGCGACGGCCTCCTCGACCATGGTGATGACGTCGGCGAGGGAGGCGTCGCGAAGCGCCTGCACCTGCAGCGGCGGGATCTGGAAGTCGTTCTCCACACGGTTCTTGATGCGCATGCCCATGAGCGAATCCAGGCCCAGGTCAATGAGCGGCAGCTCGCGTGGGAGGTCGGAGACGTCGTAGCCCATGGACTCAGAGACGATGAGCGCCAAGCGCTCCTCCACGCTCTCCTTCTCCGGATCCCAGCGCACCGCATCAACGCCCACCTCGGGGTCGGCGAACTGCGGCGCGGTGACCGCCTGCGGCAGGCTCGGCTCCGGGGTGGCGGCGGGGGCCGCGAGGTTCAGGGTAGAGGCGAAACCTTCCGCGATGAGCTTGGTCGAAGCACCATCCACGTAGTGCACCGCCACGGACAGCCCGCCGAGAGTGCGGCGCACAATGGTGGTGACCTCACCCTTCGCCGGCAGGTCCGCATGTTCCTCACTGGCGGCAATCTGCGCGCCCGGGGATACGGCCTCGGCAGCAGCCTCCAGGATGGCCAGGGCACTCGGCGCCTGGTCCGCGTTCGTGGAGAAGGCCACGGCGCCCTCCGGCAGGGTGACGCGCGCACCCGGCAGACCGGAGATACCAGCGGAAGGGCGGGCGTTGGTCCAGAAACGCTGGCGACGGAAGTGGGTCGAGGGGGCGGCAACAAGCGCGCCGGAGCCGAAGACCTTTGTGTAGTCCACTGGGACACCCGCGGCGTAGAGCTTGGCCAGCACATCCAGCAGCGACTCGGTGGGGTCCACCTTGCGCTTCAGGCTGTACAGCAGCTGCGCGTCCGCCTTGCCCGCGGCGAAAGCAGTGGACATGAGGCCCATCAGCGCAATCGGGTTCGGGGAAATCTCCACGATTTGGGTATGGCCCGCGTCAAAGGCCGACTCGGTCGCGTTCTGCAGGTAGACGGAGTGGCGGGTCATGCGGATCCAGTAGTCTTCGTTGTGAAGCACGGTGCCCGGGCGGTAGGCCTTGCCGCGGTCCACAGAGGAAAACAGCGTGGTGTGCAGCGGGCGGGCCTCAATGCCGGCGATTTCCGCATAGAGCTCTCCCAGCAGCGGGTCGACGGCAGAGGTGTGGCCGGCAGCCTTCACGTTGAGCGCGCGAGCGAACTTGCCCTCGCCGTCGAGCTTCTCCACCAGCGCGAGGACCTCCTCGCGCGGGCCGCCCACTGTGGTCATGCCGGGGCCGGTGTAGACGGCGGGCTCGATATTGCCGGGCAGGGCGCCAATCTCCTCGGCGGAGAGTTCGACGACGGCCATGGCGCCTTGTTGATCGTCGGGAAGCGAGGCCTCGCCCTCCCCCATGAGGCGCGCGCGGTGGCAGGCAATGAGCATGGCGTCCTCCGCCGAAATGCCGCCGGACGCGTAGGCCGCGCCGATTTCGCCCATGGACATGCCGATCACGCCGGCCGGGCGCACGCCGAAGGCGGCGAACAGGTCCGTCAGCGCAATCTGGATGGCGGTAATCGCCACCTGCGCGGTTTCGGTGTTGTAGGTCTGGGAGTCATCGTGGACGAGCTCCAGAATGGACCAGCCAGATTCGCGCTGGACAAGGGCGTCGAGTTCCACCAGACGTTCTTTAAACAGCGGCGACATTTCAATCATGTCCTTGGCCATCTTGCGGTGCTGGGAGCCGAAGCCGGAGTACATGAAGACGGGGCCGTGTACCGACGGGGAATCCGCCGCAGCGATGCCCACGGAGACGGTTCCCTCAGACACCTGGCGGAGGCGCTTGATGGCTTCCTCGCTTGACGACGCCATCACTACCGCCCGCGAGCGCCCATGATTGCGGCGGGCGAGGGTGCGGGCCAGGGAGAGCAGGTTCGGGTTCTCGGCCTCGATGTACTCAGCAAGGTCGGCTGCAGCAGTGGCGCGGCGCGAAGGCAGCAGCCCGGAGACCGGCAGGGCAACCGGCTGGCCTTCTCCGACGGCGACCTGCGGGGCAGCCTGGTGGGTCAGCCCGCGGTAATCGGTAAGGACGACGTGGGCGTTGGTGCCGCCAAAGCCGAAGCCGGAGACGCCGGCGATTTTTTGGCCGGAGTATTCGGGCCATTCGCGTGGGTCCTCGACCACTTCGAGGTGCTCAGCGTCAAAGTCGATGTAGCGGTTGGGGCCGGCGTAATTGATGTTCGGCGGGATGACGCCATGGCGCATACCTTCGATGACCTTAATGAGGCCAACCACGCCCGCAGCGGATTCAGAGTGGCCGATATTGGTCTTGGCGGAGCCCAGAAGGGTCGGGGTGGCGGCGTGGCGGCCTGGGCCGAGCACGCGGCCGAGGGCGGTGGCCTCGATGGGATCACCGAGGATGGTGCCGGTGCCGTGGGCCTCGACGTAGTCCACGTCCTGTGGGCGGATACCGGCGTCGGCATAAGCGCGCTCGAGGACGTCGACCTGCGCGTCCGGGTTCGGAGCGGTCAGGCCGTTGGAGTGGCCGTCGGAGTTAACGGCGGAGCCCTTGATGACGGCAGCGATGGTGTCACCGTCGCGTTCGGCATCCTCGAGGCGCTTGAGCACAAGGACACCGGCGGCGTCCGCGCGGACGATGCCGTCGGCGTCATCGGAGAACGCATGGATGGCGCTCGTGGGCGAGGTGACACCCAGCTCGCTGAAGCCGATGGAAGCATGCGG